>Ga0210095_1000016_pt1 | contig 82872 bp, 94 predicted proteins | sample China_Galinas_PW_FD_184861 | JGI IMG/M metagenome (GOLD analysis project Ga0210095, IMG submission 184861) | Wetland microbial communities from San Francisco Bay, California, USA, that impact long-term carbon sequestration - China_Galinas_PWA_D1... | ecosystem: Environmental > Aquatic > Marine >...
ATTGACTCGGATCGCCTGTGGGCGATCCTCGCCCCTTCGGGGCGCACTGCGTGCGTCCAAAATCGCTTCGCGATTTTGTCGAACAAGGCTCTCATCCTAAAGTCCCCCAGCCAAACACAAAGGGCCCCTGAAATGGGGCCCTTTGTGTTTGGCTGGGGGACCAGGATTCGAACCTGGGTTGGCGGAGTCAGAGTCCGCAGTCCTACCGCTAGACGATCCCCCAAGTCCGGTGTTGCGGCGCGCGACCTAACGCTTCGAGTACTGGGTCGCGCGGCGCGCCTTCCGATAGCCCACTTTCTTGCGCTCGACCTCGCGCGCGTCGCGGGTGACGAAGCCCGCCTTGCGCAGCGTCGGGCGGAATGCCGCGTCATATCGGATGAGCGCCCTGGTGAGCCCGTGCCGGATCGCGCCGGCCTGCCCCGTCGTGCCGCCGCCCTTGACCGTCACCTTGACGTCGAGGGCATCGCCCAGCTTCATCAGCTCGAGCGGCTGCTTGACGATCATCTGCGCGGTCTTGCGGCCGAAAAACGTCTCGAGCGGGCGATCGTTTACGGTGATCGTGCCGCGCCCCGGTGTCAGGAACACTCGTGCCGTCGACGTCTTGCGGCGGCCGGTTCCGTAGAAACTCGTGTCACTCATTATGCGCTCACTTCCAGAGAAATCGGTTGCTGTGCCGCGTGATCGTGTTCGGGGCCCGGGTACACCCGCAGCTTGGACAGCATCTTCCGGCCCAGCGGCCCGCGCGGCAGCATTCCCTTCACGGCGAATTCGAGGGCACGCTCGGGGGCCTCGTCGAGAAGCTTCTCGAGCGAGACGGACTTGAGATTGCCGATGTACCCCGTGTGCCGGTAGTACATCTTGTCTTTCAACTTGTTGCCGGTGACTCGAATCCTGGCGGCATTGACGACCACGATGTAGTCGCCCGTGTCCACGTGCGGCGTGTATTCGGGCTTGTGTTTGCCGCGCAGCCGGCGTGCGATCTCGGTCGACAGGCGCCCGAGCGTCTTGCCGGCCGCATCGACGACATACCAGTCGCGGCGCAGCTCGGCTGGCTTGGCAGAATAGGTCTTCATTGGCTTTTTTCCGTCGGGATTCCGGGTTCCGGACCCGGGTCTCGCCGGGGCCGAAAGGCGCGAAATTCTACTGTAGGGCCGCGCCCAATGCAAACCGGCCCGCGCCGGGCGCCAAGCCGGCGGCCCGGCCTCGAGCGACCTTATTTTTCGATATTTATCAGGACCCTGGAGATCGCTGGCGAGCCTAGAACTTGTACTCGAGGGACAAAGCGGTGAACGTATCGGTCTTCTCGGTCCCGGCGGGCACCTGGGAATTGTTCTTGATCGTGTACGACGCGACCAGCGCCAGATTGCCGACGAGATTGGCCGACAGCTTGGTCACCGACTCCAGATAGGTGTTCTCGTTGCCGGATTCCACGACCAGGCCCTGGAAGAACTCGGAGTTATCGCTGATCTTCAGCGTGTAGTCCAGGCCGCCTCTCAGGATCGTCTCGTTCTGGCTGGTGCCGTCGGCAAGGTCCGACTGCCGGGCACCCAGGCCGGCCTCGACGTTGAGCCGGTGCCTTTCGGTGTCGAGCAGCCGGCGTCCATAGCCAATTGTCTGCGAGAACTGCTGGTCGTAACCGCTGAAGCGGTCCTTGCGCCAGTCCAGCTGTCCGAACAGGTAGTTGCCTTCGGAGAAGTCCCGCTCACTCTTCCAGCCGGCCTCGTAGGATTCCGAGGTCGTCACCTGGTCCTCGGTCGCATTGATGGCGTGCGCCTTGAAGCTGTGCTTCCAGTCGTTGCGTGTGTAGCTGATCTCGAAGGCGGTATTCAGATTCGAATTGTCGGTGTTGCCCGAAGTCGCGAGGTATCCCAGCGTGACCTTGCCGGCCCAGGGGCCCTCCTGCTCCTCTTCGGCGGCAATCGCGGGCACCGCCAGCAACAACGCGCTGATGAGACATACGCAACGGAGCGTCATCGTTTTCCTCCAGAATTCGCGGGCCGCGGAGTATACCGTCAGTCTGCAACGCATTGCTATAATGAAGGCGATGCAGGATCGACGTCTCACGCCACTGGATCGCCTGCTTGCCGGCGCGGAGAACGCCTTGCGGACCCTGGCCCCGCCGGGACGCCGTGGCGCGCGACCCAGCCCGGCGCTCGATCTTCCGGAAAGCGATCTCGGCGCCGCTGAAAAGCGTCACGCGGCAGGACTCATGCGTGTCAACCACGCCGGCGAGATCGCCGCACAGGGCCTCTACCAGGGGCATGCCGCCGTCGCGCGGGATGCCGCGACCGAAGAGCAGATGCAGCGTGCGGCGCGCGAGGAATTCGACCATCTTGCCTGGTGCGAGCAGCGTCTCACGGAACTCGATTCGCACCCGAGCCTCCTCTCTCCGCTCTGGTATACCGGCGCATTCGCGATCGGTGCCGCGAGTGGCGTGCTCGGCGACAGGTGGAGCCTGGGGTTCATCGCGGAGACCGAGCGACAGGTCTGCGCACACCTCACGGGTCACCTGGGCCGTCTTCCGGAACACGACACGAAGAGCCGCGCGATCGTCGAAACGATGCGCGACGAGGAACAACGCCACGGCGAGAATGCGATCGGCGCGGGCGCGGCGGAATTGCCGGCCCCGCTCAGGCAGCTGATGAAACTCACTGCCGGGATCATGACGAGAACGGCATACCGGGTTTGAAACTTGTGCCCCGTTGCGGGGAGATTTGCGAAAACGAGGCAAAACACGGACTTAGCTTGCCCTCGGCGGCGATCTGTATTAAAAGAAGTGCCGCAGCCGCGTTGAGGACGGACTCATGCAAACGACAGCGAAGACCCTGAGCGACGTACCGGCCATCAACCGGTTCCTGAGCTACTGCCGCGTACGTACGGTCCCATCGAAGACGGTGATGATCCACGCCGGCGATCTGCCCGACGTGCTCTATTACATCGTGGACGGTTCCGTCGAAGTCATGATCGAGGACGAAGACGGCAACGAGATGGTCCTCGCGTACCTTAACAAGGGCCAGTTCTTCGGCGAGATGGGCCTGTTCTACGAGCAGCCGACGCGCAGCGCCTGGGTGAGGACGCGCACGGAATGCGAGATTGCCGAGATGACCTATCCGCGCTTCCGCCAGATCGCCAGTGAGAGCCCCGGGCTGGTGTTCGAGCTGGCGACACAGCTCGCCACGCGCCTCGATCGTACCAACCGCAAGCTCGGCGATCTCGCATTCGTCGACGTCACCGGCCGGGTCGCGCACGCCATCATGGACCTCTGCAACGAACCGGACGCGATGACGCATCCGGACGGGATGCAGATCAAGGTCAGCCGCCAGGAGCTCAGCCGCCTCGTCGGTTGCTCGCGCGAGATGGCGGGCAGGGTCCTCAAGGTCCTCGAAGAGCAGGGCCTGGTCACGGCCAGCGGCAAGACCATCGTCGTTTACGGAGCCCGTCCGAACCGCACGCCGGCGATGTAGCCGGACGCATAGCGGCGGCAACCGCCGCTCCTACGATACCCCGGCGATCTCCCTGCGCATCGCGGCGATCGTCTTCGTGTAGTCGCCGCTGCGGAAGACCGCACTCCCCGCGACGAACGTGTCCGCACCGGCCGCCGCGATCTCTCCGATGTTGTCGATCTTCACACCGCCGTCCACCTCGAGACGGATCTTGCGGCCGCTCGCGTCGATCATGCGCCGGGCGGCGCGCAGCTTGTCGAGCGTCTCGGGGATGAATTCCTGCCCGCCGAAACCCGGGTTGACGGACATGATCAGCAGCATGTCCATGTGCCCCAGCAGGTCTTCGGCGACGTCGAGTGGCGTTTCGGGGTTCAACACGATCCCGGCCTTGCAATCGAAGCCACGGATCGACTCCAGCGTGCGCGCCGCTTCCTCGCTCGCTTCCGGATGGAACGTGATGTAGGTCGCGCCGGCCGCGGCGAAATCGGGGATGATCCGGTCGACCGGCCGGATCATCAGGTGGACGTCGATCGGCGCCTGTATGCCGTACTTGCGCAGGGCAGCACAGACGAGCGGTCCGACGGTCAGGTTCGGGACGAAATGGTTGTCCATCACGTCGAAGTGCACCATGTCCGCGCCGGCGTCGATCACGGCGTCGACCTCTTCGCCCAGGCGCGCAAAGTCCGCCGACAGGATCGACGGTGCGATGAACGGTGTCACGATGGTTGCCTCGGCATCGCCGCCAACTCTACCGCAGGCAGACGGCACGGCCTAGGTGCCTAGCGTATCGAGCGGCGGGCCTTGAGCATCTCGTAGGCACTGCGCACCTCGCGGGTCCTGCGCTCGGCCTCCGCGAGCATCGCCGCGTCCGGATTGTCCGGCGCGATCTTATCGGGGTGAGAGCGGCTGATCTGCCGGCGGTAGGCTTTCTTGATCTCGTCGTTGGTCGCCGACTCCACCACGCCCAGGGTACGATAGGCCCGCTTGACGCGCTGCGCATCGGCATCCCCTGCCGGCGAGCGCCGGAATCCCTTTTGTGCGCGGATCATAGCCTCCAGTTGCGCCAGTTCGACGCGCCCGACGTCCAGTTCCGTGCAGATGGTCCATAACAGCTGGCGCTCGTCCTGATGCATCCTGTCCTTGGCGAGCGCCACCTCCAGCAACAGGCGCACGAACAGCAGCCGCAGGTCGGCGCGCCGCGCTCCGGCACGGCGCAGGCGCCGCACGGTCGCCAAGAGCGGGAAGCCCGGCTGCTTGCCGGCCTCGAACCAGTCGATCGCGTGCCGCACCTTCGCGGGGCCGAGACCCAGGCGATGCATGACCACGCGCGCCGCGCGGATCTCCGCTTCGCTGACGCGGCCGTCGCACTTCGCCAGGTGTCCCATGGACTGAAACAGCGCCTGCACGAATTCGTCCGGGAGCCGGCCGACACCGGCGCCCTGCTGCTCGAATTTGCGATAGCGTTCGGCGAATCCGCGGTCGAACTGATGTCCGAGGAACAGACCGAGCACCGCGAACCACGGCCTCATCGTCGCGAGACCGGCCAGCGTGCCGATGATCTTGCCCCAGTACAATTCGAGTGCCCACCTAGTAAGGTCCGCCAATCGTAACGTCTGCGCGGCGCGTTTCCTATGGCTGCGCTTGCCTCGCAACGTTTGAACGGCGATGATCCGCGGGTCTTGAGGAAACAGGCATTGGCACCATGGATCCAGCCGAAGCACTGTTCGAGTCACAAGTGCCGGGCCTGCCGTTGCTCGGCCGCGGCAAGGTCCGGGATATCTACGGCGTCGACGATACTCACCTGTTGATCGTGACGACCGACCGCCTGTCCGCGTACGACGTCGTCATGCCGGACCCGGTTCCGCAAAAAGGCCGCATACTCACACAGATTTCGCTGTTCTGGTTCCGCATGATGGCGGACCTCGTGCCCAATCAGCTGACGGACCTCGTCGTCGATGACGTCGTCGACGATCGCGAGACGGCGGCGCTGCTCCGGGACCGTTCGCTGGTCGTCAGGCGCCTGAAGCCGCTGCCGATCGAAGCCGTCGTCCGCGGCTACCTCATCGGCTCGGGATGGAGAGACTACAAGGACACGGGCGGCATCTGCGGAATCACGCTGCCTCCGGGCCTGGTCCAGGCCGAGCGCCTGCCTTCGACGCTGTTCACACCGGCCACCAAAGCTGCGGCCGGCGAACACGACATCAACATCGGCTTCGATGCCGCCGCCGCCACGCTCGGCGAGGCGCTGGCAGAACGCGTCCGCGACATCTCCGTCGCGATCTACGAACGCGCCGCGGACTACGCCGCCGGCCGCGGCATCATCATCGCGGACACGAAGTTCGAATTCGGGCTCGACGAGGAGAGCCGCCTGTACCTGATCGACGAGGTCCTGACACCGGATTCTTCGCGCTTCTGGCCGGTAGACAGCTACCGCACCGGCGTGAGCCCGCCGAGCTTCGACAAGCAGTTCGTGCGAGACTACCTGGATACGCTCGACTGGGACCGGACGGCTCCGGGACCCGACTTGCCGACCGACGTGATCGAGAAGACCGCCGAGAAATACCAGGAGGCATACGCCAGGCTGACGGGCGCCGCGTGACGATCCGATGAGCATCCCGACTCTGCGTAACAAGCTCGACAAGATCGTCTGGAGCCCGCTGCTCGAGACGCGCTTCCGCCGCCCGGGACGCGTGCTCGCGATCGTGCTGCGCTACACAGTCGCGCTGCTTCGCGACATGTTCCAGGGTCAGCTTGCGATGCGGTCGATGAGCCTCGTCTATACGACGCTGCTGTCGATCGTGCCGCTGATCGCGTTCAGCTTCTCGGTCCTCAAGGGCCTGGGCCTGCATAACGAGCTCGAGCCGCAGCTGTTCAAGCTGCTCGAGCCGCTCGGACCGCAGGGCGCGGAGATCACGCAAAAGATCATCGAATTCGTCGACAAGGTCAGGGGCGGCGTGCTCGGCGGGATCAGCCTCGCCTTCTTCATCTACGCGGCGATCGGGATGGTGCAGAAGGTCGAGGAGAGCTTCAACTACGTCTGGTACGTCAGCACGCCGCGCAGTTTCGCACGCCGCTTCACCGAGTACACCATCGTGCTGCTGATCGGTCCAGTCGTCATCGCGATCGCGCTCGGCATGATCGCCTCGCTGCGCAGCAACACCATCGTGCAGTACCTGCTGCAGCAGCAGTTCCTGGGCCCGGTGTTCGTCGCCACGAGCAAGCTGACACCGTACCTGCTGGTGACCGGCGTGTTCACGTTCCTGTACAAGTACATGCCGAACACGACGGTCCGCTTCCGTTCCGCGCTCGTCGGCGGTCTCGCGGGCGGTTTCATCTGGGCGACGCTGAGCGCGGTCTTCGCCACCTTCGTCGCGTATGCGACCGCCCGCCAGGCGATCTATGCGAGCTTCGCCGTCGCGTTTACGGCGCTGGTCTGGCTCTATCTCAACTGGCTGGTGCTGTTGATCGGCGCGCAGCTCGCCTTCTACCACCAGAACCCGGCCTTCCTGCGTATCGGCCGCCAGGAGCCGCGGCTGTCCAACGCGATGCGGGAGCGCCTCGCCCTCAACATCATGTTCCTGGTCGGGCGCGCGTTCCGGAACGGGCAACCCTTCCAGACGACGAACGCGCTCGCGGAGTCGCTGCGCATTCCGTCGATCGCGGTCACGCCGATCGTCGCGGGCCTGGAAGCCGAGGGTCTGCTGACCACGGGCGAGGAGGAGGAGCTGCTGCCGGCGCGCGAGATGTCGCGAGTGCGCCTCGCGGACATCCTGGCCGTGGTCCGCGAACGCGGCGAGACGGGCTCGTATCGCAACCCCGCCTGGACCCCGGAGATCACGGCCCTGGGCAAGCAGCTCGACGAGGCCGTCAACACCGCCGTCGCCGACAAGACGCTGGCCGACCTGCTCGACGAAACGGATTCCGATTAAGAGCCGGCGATGGTCATCTCTTCGACGAGCAACGAGCCGCAGCGGATGCCGCCGCGCAGATCCTGGTCGCGGCCGATCGCGGCGATCCGCGGGTACAGCTCGCGCAAGTTGCCCGCAATCGTCACTTCGTGCACCGGGTACTGGACCTCGCCGTGCTCGACCCACAGTCCCACCGCGCCGCGGGAATAATCGCCCGTCACGCCGTTGACCCCCTGCCCGATCAGTTCCTGGACGATGAGGCCCGTGCCCATGTCGCGGATCAGCGCTTCGAATCCCTCTGCGTTGCCCGGCACGATCAGATTCTGCGCGCCGCCTGCGTTCGCGGTCGTCTTGAGTCCCAGCCTGCGCGCCGAGTAGCTGCTCAGGATATAGCCCTGCAGCACGCCGTCGACGACGATGTCGCGATCGTAGGTCGCGACGCCCTCGGCATCGTAGGGCGCGCTCGCCATGCCCTTCGGCAGGTGCGGGCGTTCCTCGATGCGGACGAACCCGGGGAAGATTTTCTCGCCGACGGCGTCGAGCAGAAACGACGCGCGGCGATACTGGGCGCCGCCGGAGATGGCGCCAATCGCGTGCCCGATGAATCCCCGCGCGAGTTCCGGGATGAACAGGACCGGCGCTCGCCGGGTCTTGATCTTGCGCGCACCGAGGCGGGTCACTGCACGGCGCGCCGCAGTCTCGCCGATCGTGGCGAGTCCCTCCAGATCGGCGGGGTCGCGCGCAGCCGTGTAATGATAATCGCGCTGCATATCGCCGTTCTCGCTGCCGAGCACGACGCAGCTGATGCTATGGCTGGTCCGGGTGTAACTGCCGATGAAGCCGTGCGTGTTGCCGTAGGCGTGTGAGCCACGATTGGTGGAAACGGTCGCGCCCTCGGAATTCGTGATCCGGGGATCGAAGGCCAGGCCGGCACCCTCGCACTCTATCGCCATCGAGATCGCGTCCGACGCATCGATGTGCCAGGGATGATCCAGATCGAGGTCCCGTATCTCCGTGCACATAAGCGTGGCATCCGCCAGTCCGGCGTTGGGATCCTCGGCCGTGAACGTCGCGAATGCGAAGGCCTTGCCGACGGCTTCCCGGATCGCCTCCGGTCGTATGTCGGAGGTGCTCGCGTTGCCCTTGCGCGATCCCTTGTAGACGGTGATGCCGACGCCGCGATCGTTAGTGTATTCGAGATTCTCGACGTCGCCCAGGCGCGCCGTGGCGGCGAGACCGATATCGTGGCTCGCCGCGACTTCTGCCTGATCCACGCCCTTCCTCTCCGCTTCCTCGAGCGCCATCCGGACCAGGGCTTCGAGTTGGTCGGGTCCCAGCGACTCCCGCTTCGCGATGGCTTGCATATAGAGACCCTATCTCACAATTGTCCGTGGCCGCGACTATCGGCGGGGTTAAGCTTACCCGGTGACGGATTCTAAGCCGAGCAAAAGCGCGAAAAAACGCGAGCATCTGGCGCTGCAGCAACTCGGCGAGCGGATGATCGGCCTGCAGGATCCGGACCTCGACTCGTTGCCGCTCGACGAACGCCTGAGAGAGGCCGTGCGCGAGGCAGCGACGATGCGGTCGCGAAGCGCCCTGCGGCGCCAGAAACAATACATCGGCCGCCTGATGCGGACGGCGGACACCGCCGCGATCCTCAAGGCACTCGAGCGCCGTGAAGCCGGTGACGTGGCCGACCGGCGCCTGTTCGCCGACGCCGAACGCTGGCGCGATCGGATCGTCTCGGACGGCGCATCGGGACTTGCCGGATTCGATGCCGAGACCGGCACGCACGACGAAGTGTTGCATGAACTCGAACGTGATCTCCGGAACACGCCCGACGGCCGCCACGGCAAGACCCTGCGCCGCCGGATCTTCCGGCGCGTGCACGAAATCCTGATGCATCGATCCTGAGCGCGGCTCGAGTCCGGGCCGGCGTTCGGATTGGCCATGCCATTCGGGTTAGAATCCGTCAATGAGCGTGAAAGTCGGCATCATAATGGGTTCCCGATCGGACTGGGACACGATGCGGCACGCGAGCGAAACCCTCGATGCGCTCGGGGTGCCGTCCGAGTCCCGGATCGTCTCGGCGCACCGGACACCGGACCGGATGTTCGAGTATGCCGAGAGCGCAGTCGGACGAGGTCTCAGGGTCATCATCGCCGGCGCAGGAGGAGCCGCCCACCTGCCCGGCATGACGGCGGCGAAGACACGATTGCCGGTGATCGGCGTGCCGGTTCGATCGAAAGCGCTGAATGGAATGGACTCGCTGCTCTCCATCGCGCAAATGCCGGCCGGGATCCCGGTCGGCTGCATGGCCATCGGCAAGGCCGGTGCCATCAATGCCGCGCTCCTCGCGGCCGCGATCCTCGCCACCGAGGACGAGGATGTCGCGGCGGCGCTCGACCGCTATCGCCGGGACCAGACCGACAAAGTGATCGCCGACGGCGATCCCGCCAGTTAGCCCGGAACCGATGCGCATCGGTATCGTCGGCGCCGGCCAGCTCGGCCTCATGCTCGGAGTCGCGGCGCGCGAGCTGGGTCACCAGAGCGTGTTCCTCGATCCGTCCGGCAAACCGCCCGCCGGCGTCGTCGGCCCCGTCCTGCGGGCGCGATTCGACGACGCGGCCGCGCTCGCGAAACTGGCCGCTCAAGTCGACGTCTTGACCTACGAGTTCGAGAACGTGCCGGTCGACGCACTCGCGGACGTCGAAGGACTCGTGCCGATCTACCCGCCGCTGGACGCGCTGCGTCAGGCCCAGGATCGCCTGGCGGAAAAGCGCCTGTTCGAGTCTTTCGGCATCCCCACCGCCGAGTATCGGGCCGTCGGCTCGGCCGCCGAACTCGACGCCGCCGCGGCAAGCATCGGTGTGCCGCTCGTGGTCAAGACGCGCAGGATGGGATACGACGGCAAGGGCCAGGCCATTCTGCGCGACGCCGCCCGGACCGGCGAGGTCTGGCAGCAGCTCGGACCCGCCGCCCTGCTTGCGGAACGCCTGATCGAGTTCGATTGCGAGGTATCGGCGATCGGCGTGCGCGCGACGGACGGCCGGACCAGGGTCTACAGCCTGACGCAGAACGAACACCGCGCAGGCATCCTGCGCGTCTCGCGGGCACCCCTCCACGACCCCGCACTCACGACGAAGGCGCAGGGCTACGTCGAGGCGCTGCTCGAAGGACTCGGCTACGTCGGCGTGCTTGCCCTCGAACTGTTCGTCGTCGGTGATGCCCTGCTGGCCAACGAGTTCGCTCCGCGCGTACACAACTCGGGGCACTGGACCATCGAAGGCGCCGAGACGAGCCAGTTCACCAATCACATTCTCGCGATCACGAATTCGCCGCTGGGGGCCGTCGCTAACCGGGACCATGCGGGAATGATCAACCTGATCGGCACGATCCCGGCGGCGGCCCGGGCACTCCCCTTCGGATCTCTGCACGACTACGGCAAATCCCCCAGGGACGGCCGCAAGCTGGGCCACATCACCGTCGTGGCGGAGTCCGGGGCGGAACGCGATCGCCAGCTGGAAGAGATCCACCATTCTGTGATGAACTCCACACGATGAACTGGTATTCCGCAATAGCCCGAAGGCAAAAAAACCGGGTACACTGGCTGTCGGCCCCCGTTCGCCACGATTTCGGGTGGTTTTGAAGGCCGTGGACTGAACGCAGACGCCCCATGTCATACCTGCAACATTTCAAGCTCAAAGAGCAGCCGTTCCGGCTGACGCCGGATCCCGACTTCCTGTATTGGAGCAAGCAGCACGCCCGGGCCAAGGCCTACATGGAGTCCACGATCTGGCTGGCCGACGGATTCGTGGTGATTACCGGCGAGATCGGCTCCGGCAAGACCACCCTGCTGCAATCCTTCCTGGCGGAACTCGACGAGAGCATCGTCTACGCGGTCGTGTCCCAGACCCAGCTGACGCCGACGCAGTTCCTGCAGGCCGTGCTGACCGAGTTCGGATTCAAGCCGTTCAACAAAGCCAAGGTCGAATTGCTCGACATGCTCAACATGTTCCTGATCGAGCAATATTCGAACGGCAAGAAAGTCGTCCTGATCGTCGACGAAGCCCAGAACCTGAGCAAGAAGGTCCTCGAGGAAATCCGGCTCCTGTCCGGTATCGAGACGCACAAGGAGAAGGTGCTGCGCATCATCCTCGCCGGCCAGCCCGAACTCAAGGAGACGCTGGAATCACCCAGCCTCAAGCAGCTCGTCCAGCGCGTTCGGCTGCGTTTCCATATCGGGCCGCTCGACATGAACGATATGCGGCAATACATCGACCACCGACTCGCTGTCGGTGGCCGTGATCCGAACGATCTGTTCACACCAAAGACCTATGATTTGATTCTGCGCTACAGCGGCGGCGTCCCCCGCCTGATCAATACGCTGTGCGACACGGCGCTGCTCTGCGCATTTGCCGACGAGAAACCGGTCGTCGACGTGGATGACATCATGGCGGCAGTCGCGGAGTTGAACTGGAAGGAGCACGAGAGCAATACGGGGCTGTACCAGAAACTCGCGCAGGTCGCGGCACGTGCCGAGGCGGAGGCGGTTCCGGTGACACACATCGAAGTCCGTTCCGGCGGTGAGACGCAAGCCACGCATACTTTCCCGCAAGGGCGCGTCATCGTCGGGCGCTCACCCGACAACGAGATTTACATCCAGAGCAAGTTCGTCAGCCGCCATCACCTGCAGTTGATCAGCGACGATGACGGTTGCGTGGTAGAGGATCTGAACAGCACTAACGGCGTGTTCCTGGGCGAGAAGCAGGTGAAGAAATACCGCCTGCGGAGCGGCGACGTCGTGTCGCTCGGCGTCCACGAACTCGTCTATAAGGATCTGCGCGACGAGTCGGCACAAGCCCAGCAGAAGGACAAGGCGTCCGTCGCCCGCAAGTAACGGGTCCTGTCAGTCAGAAATCGTGGCGCTGTCCTGCGCGGCGATCGTTCACGCGATAGTCACGCCGCTTCAGCAGTACGACCAGTCCGGCCACGAGGCACAGGACGCCGGTTACGAAACAGATCGTCGGCCAATACCAGTGATTCACATACATCGACGACCCGAGGCAAATGGCGCCGACTACCAGGTAGAAGTAGGGCAGGCTTTCGTAGATTGGTTTTGAAACCCACATGGCGTCTGCTTCATGGCTGCACACCGGGTTCATTGTCCATGTGCGCCCCTGGAGAGTCCAGTCACAAAACGGCGGAACCCCGGCACGGTGCCCGGTTCGCCGACGCACGCCCGGATGGGGGTCGGGCCCGCTCAGCGCCTCGGAGAGCCCAGGCCGAACAGGCCCAGGATCCGCGACAGGATCGAATCGGACAGGCCGTCGACCGCAAGGTCCGGGTCGAAATCCTCGTTTTCGCCGCGCAGGCCCTGCACGAAGTATTTCGAGCTGGCGTCCATGTCATTTTCGGTGATCGTATTTTCGAAGGCCATCGTCCGGTTCCGTTAGGGCACGGCGCAACAGTACCGGAACTCCCGGCCTTATGGAGTGAACGACCGCACAATGCGGGTTGCGACCCAGGCCGGGAGCGGCTTATGTCAAGCGGTGCCGCCGACGGTCAGCTCGTCAATCTTCAGCGTCGGCTGACCGACCCCGACCGGGACCGACTGTCCTTCCTTGCCACAGGTACCGACACCGGTGTCCAGTTCCAGATCGTTGCCGATCATCGAGATCCGGGACAGCGCCTGCGGGCCGTCGCCGATGAGCATAGCGCCCTTGACGGGCCGGGTGATCCGTCCCTTCTCGATCAGGTACGCCTCGCTCGCCGAGAAGACGAACTTGCCCGAGGTGATGTCGACCTGTCCGCCGCCGAAGTTCGGCGCATACAGCCCCTTGTCGACGGTCGCGATGATCTCGGCGGGGTCGTGCGGGCCCGCGAGCATGTAGGTGTTCGTCATGCGGGGCATCGGCATGTGAGCATAGGACTCTCGACGGCCGTTGCCCGTCGGCGTGACGTTCATGAGACGTGCGTTGAGCTTGTCCTGCATGTAGCCGCGCAGTACACCTTTCTCGATGAGCACGTTGTATTGCCCGGGCGTCCCCTCGTCGTCGATTGCCAGCGAGCCACGTCGGTTGGGCAGCGTCCCGTCGTCGACCACGGTGCATTCGGACGATGCGACCCGCTGGCCGATCCGCCCCGAGAAAGCCGACGTGCCCTTGCGATTGAAGTCGCCCTCCAGCCCGTGCCCGACGGCCTCGTGCAACAGTATCCCGGGCCATCCGGGGCCGAGGACGACCGGCATCAGGCCGGCTGGCGCGGCGCTCGCCTCAAGCTGCACCACCGCCTGGCGTACTGCTTCCCTCGCGTATTCCATCGGCCTGTCGCCGGCCAGGAAGTAACCCAGGTCAGCGCGCGCGCCGCCGCCGGCATAGCCCTGTTCGCGGCGCCCGTCCTTCACCAGAATCACGCTGACGTTGAGTCGGACGAGAGGCCTCACGTCGGCCGCCAGCGTCCCGTCCGAGGCGGCGACGAGCACGAGATCCTGCGAGCTGGACAGGCTGATGATGACCTGTTCCACGCGCGGGTCGAGTTGCCGCGTGGCATGTTCGAGATCGCGCAGCATCGTCGTCTTCTGCGCATCCGGCAGACTCGTCGTCGGGTCCGTCGCCGGGTACAGGGGCGGCGCGTCGCTGCGCTTCCACGCCTTTAGTGCCTTCGATCCGCCCTGCCGTGCGATCGCGCGCGCGGCCTGGGCGGCCTGCTCGAGCGCCGGCAGCACGAGCTCGTCCGAATAGGCGAAACCGGTCTTCTCGCCGCTCACCGCCCGAACGCCGACACCCTGATCGAGACTGAAACTGCCTTCGCGGATGATGCGATCCTCCACGGTCCAGCTCTCCCGCCGGCTGACCTGGAAATACAGGTCCGCATAATCGATCCCGCCGCGCAGCATCGTCCCCAGTGTCGTATTGAGTTGCCGCTCGCCGAGGCCGACGGGCTCGAGCAATTGCGACATCACCTCGTTGATCGGATTTTCCGTGTCCCTGTTCACGACAGTTCTCTGTGCAAATGATCTACAGGCGCCGGTTCGCAAGCGCCGGAAACTCCGAGCGCAACTTCGACGGCAGCGCAGGATCCATGTCCGCCGCGACGACGCCCTCCCCGTCGACCCGTTCCGCCAGTATCCGGCCCCAGGGATCGACGATCAGGGAGTGGCCGAACGTCTCGCGCCCGTCGGGATGCCGGCCACACTGTCCGGGTGCGATGACGTAAGCCAGGTTTTCGATTGCGCGCGCGCGCAACAAGGTGTGCCAATGCGCCTCTCCGGTCACCCTGGTGAACGCCGCCGGTACGGTAAACAGACACGCACCGTCGGCCACCAGGCGCCGATACAGTTCGGGGAACCGAACATCGTAGCAGATGCTGAGACCGACCGTGCCCGCAGGCGTGTCGACGGTCACGGGATCATCGCCCGGGAACATCGAGAAGGATTCCTGATACGATTCGTCGCGGTCCGGCAGCTTGACGTCGAACAGGTGGATCTTGCGGTAGCAGGCGCGCAGGCGTCCCTCGGCATCGTAGACCGGGCAGCCGCCGTAGACGCGGTCGGCGTCCGGCGAGACCAGCGGCAGGCTCCCGCCGAAGATCCACAGGCCGAGCCGCCGGGCCGTATCGCCCAGGAAGGACTGGATCGGACCGTCGCCGGGTCGTTCGGCAACCGCTGTCTTGTCGCGGCTCCTGACCGGCATCAACGCGAAGTTCTCCGGCAGCACCGCCAACAGGCAGCCGTCGTCCGCGGCGGCGGCGAGCAGCCGGCCGGCCGTCTCGAGATTGGGGCCCACCTCGGCGCCACTCGACATCTGGATTGCCGCGATCCGCATCGTGTCCGCGCTCATGCAGCTACTCCGTCGCCTCGATGCAACCGGCGACGACGCCGCCCGCGGCGAACTGTTCCGCCGTGATCGTGTCGATCTTGGGTTCGTCGAACGAACCGCCGATGCCATAGTAGATCTGCGTGACCTCCTGCAGCGGCTTCTTGAAGATCTGCGAGAAGATCAGCAATGCCGCCGCAACCTGCGGGCCTGCCACGAGCGCGCCGGCGACCGGCAAGGCATTGCCGAAGTTCGCGCTCACGACTGCCGTCTGTTCGTAGTCGCGACTCACCAATCCCGCACGCCCGACGATGCCGATGTCGGCCGCCGGTCCCTCGAGCGAAAGGTCGCAGGTGTAGGTATCTCCATCGACGATCCGGAAGTTACCGCTGATCTTATCGAAGCCGAATCCCTTGCTGAACACGTCGCTGAAATCCAGCGCAAGACGGCGTGGCAGCGCCGCGATACTCATGAGACCGAACACGCGGCCGGCGCCCGGCTTGACCTCGGCGAGTTGCCCGGCCCCGATGCGGAGCTTGACGGCGCCATTCAGCGACTGCAGCAGATGTTCGCTCGGGCCGCCGGACCAGCTCAGGTCGAGATGCATCGACAGCTCATCGCTGGTGATCCCGGGGTCGTAGTCCAGCCGGCGCATCGTGCGCTCGACGTCGGTGCTGGTCAGCGTCGCATCGAGGTGGCTGCGACTGCCGGCCGGGTCGTTCTCGTCGACAAGCCAGCTGCCGCTGCCCCGGATCTCGAAGGTCTTGTCCTTTGCATCGATGTGCTCGGCCTCCAGGCCATTCCCGGTTCGTTCGAATTTCGCCTCGACCGCCCCGAAGTGGCGTTTGCCGAACGCGAGATCCTGCACCTTGATCGAGATCGGCGGCAACGAGCGGGGATCGACCGGCTCGGTCTCTCTGCGCTCGTCGTCGCCCGGCATCAACATCCGCTCCGCCTCGACCACGATCGGTTCGCCCGAATTGAAATCGTACGGCACGAACGCGGATCCGAGAATCTGGTCCCCGTCCAGCTGTACGAGCCATTCGTTCGCGCTGCGGTCGACACGGATCCTGTGGTTGACGAGGTGCTGTCCGATCAAATGCAGATCGCCGATTGTCATGTCGATGGACCGGATTCGATCGCCGACCCCTGTGCTGGACTGCTGCCCATGCGACAGGTTGAACCAGTCCTGGGCATAGACGTAGTCTGCATGGCCCCGCAGGTGCAGCCCGCGCGTCTCCGCCTGCAGGTCGTCGAGCGGCACATCGCCGAATACGATCTGGCCACGATCGATATCCCAGCCGTTGGCCTTGGTAAACGCAATCTGCCAGGACAGCAGGTCTCCGGCCGTACCCGCGGTGTCGATACGGTCTCCGCCCCTCGGGATCACGATGTTGCCGGCCGTCGGCAGCGCATCGTCGACTCCCTTGCGCAACGGTCGGGGGAGATCGATGCCGAGGCCCACGAGGTCGCTGTCGACGTCGATCGTGAACGATGCGGGCTCCTCGACGTCGCCGCGTGGAAACAGCAGCTTTGCGGTGTAGTCGGTCGCACCGGTGACATGGTCGCCCAGCGGCAATCCGAGCTCGCCGACCAGGGCCGCCGCCGTCGCACGGCCGGTCGCTTCGGCCACGACCCGGAACGCCGGTTGGGACTCGGGGGCCGGTGCGAGAGTGATCGAGACGGGCTGGCCGAGGAAGGTGCCTCCCAACGCTTCGCTACTGACGTTGTCGCGCTGGATCGTCACCTTTCCGTTCAGATCCGTAAGCGCCGGCGGGAAGCCTTCGAATTGCAGCGAACCCTCGCTCATCTGCAGCCTGGTCGTGAAAGTGAAGTCCCGCCAGTTGCGTATCGGCACGCTGAGATCGAGCGACGCGGTCGCATCACCCGAGACCTGGATGTGATCGAGCTGTCCGCCGAACATCTTGGCGATCGGGCTCTGGATGGAGAGCTGGCGGAAGCTCTCGAGCGTACCCTTCGCTTCAGCGGAGAGCGTGAGCACGGGGTTACGAAAATTCGCAATCTCGAGCTGCGCGTCGACGATCTCGTTGCCGGCGTTGATGATGTGATTGTGCCCGGTATACAGGCGCATGTTCTCCACCAGTATGTCGGCGTCGATCACCCGGGCAGCCGGCCAGGTCGGCTGGTACACGATCACGGCATCGCGAACCTTGCCTTCGACCAGCAGGCGGCCCTTGCCGTCGTTCTCGAAGGGCATCTCGTCGAGCGGCCCCTGCAGGCGGACCCGACCCTGCGGGATGCTTCCGGAGACCAACCCCTCGTGGAACCATTTGCTCGTGTTCGGTCGTTCCTCCATGAACGGGATGTACTCTTTCGCCACTGCGATATCGTCGATGCTGAAGGTGCCGTCCAGGTCGACGACGGGCGACTTGCCCGCTCCCTCGAACGTGAGCTCGACGCTCGTCTCGCTGTCGAAGAAGTCGTTGGCGAGCACGATGCTGTCCGACAACACGCGCGTGTGGTCGCCGCTGGTCCGCCACACCAGCGTGCCGGCGGCAGTGTCGAGCTCCAGCGGCTTGCCGAGGGCCTTCGGGGCCGTGACCACCAGGCCGTGGCTGTCGACCTCGAGCAAGCCCCCGGACCGGTCGGCGCGGATGTTGCCGGAGAAGCCCCGCACGCCCGGTCGCCCGCCGCTTGCAGCGACACCGAGGTCCCCGAACTCCGCAGACACCGAGAATTGGGGCTCGTCGCTGTCCAGTCCGCTCGCCGTCAGCGTCAGGTCGTGCACTGTTCCGCTCGGAGCCAGGTCCGTCACGAGGGTCCGCTGAGTTTCGTCGAGCCACGGCCTGAGCAGCGCGATGAACGAGAGATCCAGATACGAGGCACGGACATCGACGGAGTCGATGTGGAGATTCTCGTCCGTGCCCGCTTCGAAGCGCAGATTCGACTTCGGCCACTGCCCTGCCGGTGTGCTTGCCCTGAGGCCGTCCGCCGCGACCAGCCAGCCGTTGTCATTCAACAGGTACTCGATGCGTCCGCTGAGCGCCACGTCGCTGATGCCCGCTATCCCGACGTCTTCGAGTTTGAGGTCCGCCGTCGCACTGGTAACGCGCTTGCCCTGGACCGAAAACGACAGCGAGATGTCGCCGTTCCCGGAATCGAATCGGGCGGCCTCCTCCGGCTGCAATGCGGTGACACCCGCCAGGTCGATGTCGTCGATGTCGACGTTGACGTCCCAGCGGCGCTGTTCATCATCCTCCGACGGCAGCTGCGTCGCGCTCACCGTCATGCGGCGGCCGAGGTCGTCGGGGAGTTCGACGTTCGCGTCCACGGCGAGTCGAGCGTCGTCTCTGCGCGCGTGCAACCTCGTCACACGGAAGCGCCTGGGCCGCTCGTCACCCGGCTGCAGGAATTGCACGCGGATATTCTCGCCGACGACCTCGATGTTGCCTATGTCGCCACCGCCGCCCCCGGCGCGGACGGGAATCAGCTTGTCGATCGGCGCGCCCTGCACCCACCACTGTCCGTCCGCCAGTTGACGCACTTCGATCGCCGTGTCGCGCACCGCGACACGATCCACGACGAATTTGCGATCCACGAGCAGGCGCACGAGACCGACGCCCAGACTGACCTCGTCCGCTGCGACGATGCGCGAGTGAGTGTCCTTCGAAATGAGTTCCGCATTGTAGAACTCGACCTCAGGTCCGCTGAGCCCCCAGCGTGCATCCATACCGGAGAATTCGACCTGCATGCCGATCGCCTCGCTCGCCCAGCGCTTGATGTCCTCCTGATACGCCGGCAGGCGCGGCAGGAACAGGCGGAACAAGCCGACCGCGATCGCCAGCAGGATCACGATCCCGCCCACGACGTAAGCCATGATCCTGGTCAGGCGCTGCAGAAAATGTTTCATTACTGGCATCTACATGAGTACGACATCGAATTGCTCCGGGTCGTACAGCGCTTCCGGTTGCAGTCGGATGGTCTTGCCGGTCTGCTTCTCGAGTTCGGCGAAACTGGACGCCTGTTCGTCCAGCATCATTTCGATCACGTTCTGGTGCGCCAGAACCATGACCTCTTCGAACTCGAACTGCCGGGATTGGCGGATAATCTCCCGGAAAACCTCGAAGCATACCGTCTCGGCCGTCATCACGTAGCCACGGCCCTCACAGGTTGGACAGTCTTCGCACAGGATGTGTTGCAGGCTTTCGCGCGTTCGTTTGCGAGTCATCTCGACGAGGCCGAGCGGCGACACTGGCGTGATCTGGTGCCTGGCATGATCCCTGGCCAGTGACTGGCGCAATACCTCGAGTACGTTTTCCCGGTGTTCAGGCTCCGCCATGTCGATGAAATCTATGATGATGATGCCGCCGAGGTTGCGCAGCCGCAGCTGCCGCGCGATGGCCACCGCGGCTTCGAGGTTCGTCCGGTAGATGGTCTCTTCGAGATTGCGGTGGCCGACGTAGCGGCCCGTGTTGACGTCGATCGTGGTCATCGATTCGGTCTGATCGAATATGCAGTAGCCTCCGGATTTCAAGGAGATGTTCCGGTCCAGCGACCGGTGGATATCCTCGTCGATGCCGTGCAGGTCGAAGATGGGCCGGCGCCGTTCGTACCGCTCGAGCCTGGGAGTGGCCTCGGGCAGAAATTTTGCCGCAAATTCGCACATCGCCTCGAAATCGGGCCCCGAATCGACGAGGATGCGTTCGACGTCGCTCGACACGAGGTCGCGCAATACGCGCAAGGGCAGCGACAGGTCTTCATGCACCAGGGATTTTGCCGGACGATTGCTGCACTCAGCCTGAACGACGTTCCAGAGTTTGACGAGGAACCGCAGATCCGCGCGCAAGGCGTCGGCAGAGACTCCGTCGGCGACGGTGCGCACGATCGCTCCGCATTCCAGCTCCTGCCCCGTCAACAGCTCTTCCGCGAGTGTGCGCAAGCGGACGCGTTCCTCTTCGTCTTCGATCCGTGCCGAGACCCCGACGCTGTCTCCTTTCGGCAGCAGGACGAGATGCCGTGCCGGCAGCGTGATGAACGTCGTCAGTCGGGCTCCCTTGTTACCCAGCGGGTCCTTGACGACCTGCACGAGGAGCTCGTCGCCCTCACGCACCAGGTCGCGGATGGCGGGCAGATCGCTCTCGGTGTCGCCGTTTTTGCCCCTGACGATATCCGAGGCATGCAGGAACGCGGTGCGGCTCAATCCGACATCGACGAACGCCGCCTGCATGCCCGGCAATACGCGCGATACGCTGCCCTTGTAGATGTTGCCGATGATTCCGCGGCGTTCGGCCCGCTCGATGTGGACCTCCTGCAGGATGCCATTCTCCAGCACGGCCGCCCGCACTTCACTCGGCGTGACGTTGATCAGGATCTCTATTCTCGTCGATTCATCCGTCATGGCTCACGCCCCGGCATCTGCGATACCGTCATCGGGTCCCGAGGATCAATATCCCCGCCGCCTCGAGGAGCCGTGCGGTCTCGAACACCGGCAGTCCAACCACGCCGGAGTAGCTGCCGTGGATCTCCTCGACGAACACCCCGCCCGTGCCCTGGATGGCGTAGGCCCCGGCCTTGTCCCGCGGCTCGCCGCTGTCCCAGTAAGCGACCGCCTCGTTCCGGCTGATGGCACGGAACCGTACAGCCGTCGACGACAACGCGGTCGTTATGCCCGCCTCGCTGAGCAGCGCCACACCGGTGACCACCCGATGCGTACGTCCCGACAAGCGCTCGAGCATGTCGAGGCCGTCGTCGCGATCCCGCGGTTTGCCGAACACCTGCTCGCCGAGTACGACGGCGGTATCCGCGCCCAGCACCGCGCGAGCGGCGCCCTCGCCGACCGTGGCTGCCTTCTCCCTCGCCAGTCGCAACACCATCTGTTCGGGACCCTCCCCGGGCACCGGCCGCTCGTCGATGCGCACGCCGGCAAAAGAGAATCTTACCCCGAGCGCCTCGAGGATCTCCCGCCGACGCGGCGACTCCGATGCGAGATGGAGCATGGGTGGCGACATGTCGGGCAGGCTCCTAGTCGCGATGGTAGGGGTGGCCGGTGAGCAGCGTCCACGCCCGGTACAGCTGCTCGGCGAACAGCACGCGCGCGAGGCCGTGCGGCAGGGTCAGGGCCGACAGCGACCAGACGAAATCCGCGCGTTCGCGACAGGCGCCGGAGACACCGTCCGGGCCGCCGATGACGAAACAGAGGTCGCGGCCGTCCGTCTGCCAATCCGCGAGTCGGCCGGCGAATTCTCGGCTCGTGGGACGATTGCCCTGTTCGTCGAGCAGCACGACACGCTCCGCCGCCTCGACCCGCGCCAGGATCCGCCGGCCCTCGTCGTCACGGGCCGCGTCCGGCTTGTCGCTCCTGCCGCGCCTTGCGGTACCGATGGCGTCGACGCGGAACCTCCACTCGCGGGGAAACCTCGCTGAGTACATCGCGAACGCCTCATCGACCCAGGCAGGCTGACGGTCACCGACGGCGATCAGGCGGACGTGCATCGCTCACCGGTCGGTGGCCACGCGTCCGCCGGCCGGCCGCAGCGACCACAGCTTCTCCAGATTGTAGAACTCGCGCACCCTGGGCAGCATCACGTGCACCAGCGCGTCCTGCAGGTCGAGCAGTATCCATTCGCCGCCTTCCTCGCCCTCGATGCCGAGAGCCGACTGGCCGGCCTGTTTCACCTTCTCGGCGACGTTCTCGGCGATCGCCTGCACGTGCCGCTTCGACGTCCCGCTCGCGATGATCATGTAGTCCGTCACCGTGGTCATGTCCCTGACATCGAGCCGTACGACATCCTTCGCTTTCATGTCGTCCAGCGCTGTTTCGATCACTCTGCTCAGCTCGTCGCTGTTCATGCGCGGTTCTCTTCGTGCATCGGGTTGTGGCTCCTTTAGTGTTTCGAATCGGGATTGGTGTAACAGCCGCTCTCCATGATGAAGTCGCGGACGACGTCCGGCATCAGGAAACGGGGATCGCGCCCCGCCGCGACCAGCTCGCGGATCTCCGTCGACGAGATCTCGAGCTGCGTCACCGCATGGATATGCAGGCGGCCATGGCTGCGATCGTGCAGGTCCTCGACGCGGTGCGTGCCCCGCGCCGAGAGCAACTCGCCGAGCGGACCCATGTCGGGCGCTCGCCAGCCCGGACGATGGGCGACGACGATGTGTGCCAGACCGAGGATCTCGTCCCAGCGATGCCAGTCTGTCAGGCCGAGAAACGCATCCATGCCCACGATCAGGCCGAGCGGCGTGTCGCCGGCGTCGGACCGCAGCGACTCGAGCGTATCCACGGTGTAGGAAGGCCCGTCGCGCTGCAGCTCCCGATCGTCGATGGTGAAACCGGGCAGACCCTGGATCGCGAGGCGGACCATCTCGAAACGCGTCGCCGCGTTGGCATACGTTATGCCCCGATGAGGCGGGTCGCGGCTGGGCACAAACCGGATCTCTCCGAAGCGCAATGCCTGCAGCATCTCGAACGCGGTGCGCAGATGGCCGTAATGTATTGGATCGAAGGTGCCGCCGAAAATTCCGACCGGGCTCAGCACTCGGCCCCTCCAGCACCGTCGCTCACGCGGCAGACCTCGACGGGGACGCGAGAGAAAGGACGATTTCCGTCAATACCTGCCAGGGATCCGCGCCGTTCTGGCCCTTCGCCGCCTGATCCGCAAATCCCGCGGCCCGGAGCAGGCGGCGGAAATCCTGCCGCTGGTGACGCCCGATGCAGCGGCGAATCTGATCCTGGCGGTTGCGCCAGATCCGCATCTTTTGCATCGCGGCGCCGAGTTCCTTGCCATCGGCGACGGTGTCGGCCAATCCCGCCAGCATTCGCAGCTCCCGCGCCACGGCCCACACCACCATGACTGGCTCGCTGCCTTCCGCCCTGAGACCCGACAATATCCGCAGCGTGCGCGCGGCGTCTCCGCTCAGTGCGGCATCCGTCAGTTTGAAGATGTCGAACCGACTGCTGTCGGCCACCGCGGCCGCCACGTCGTCCGCCGTCACGCGGCCTTCGCCGAGCAGCAGCCTGAGTTTCTCGATCTCCTGGCCGGCGGCCAGCAGATTGCCCTCGACCCGGTCGGCGACGAGCGCCACGGCCGCACGGTCCGGTTCCAGCCCTGCGCGTCGCATGCGATTCGCGATCCAGCCGGGCAACTCCCGCGCCTCCACGGGCCACACGGCGATGTGCGCGCCGCGCGACTCGATCGCCTTGGCCCAGGCCGCGGTCCGGCCACCACCTTCCAGCTTCGGCGCACTCACGATCAGCAACAGGTCGCTGCCGGCGCTCTCTGCGAGATCCGCGATGACACGCGCACCCGTGACGCCCGGCTTGCCCGTCGGCAGGCGCAATTCGACGATACGCTTCTCGGCAAACAGCGACAGGTTCGAGCCGGACGTCCGCAGTTGCTCCCAGTCGAATCCACTGGTCGCGACATACAGGTCACGCTCCGTGAAATCGCGGTCGCGTGCCGCGAGGCGGATCGCGTCGGTGGCCTCGGCGACGAGCAGGTGCTCATCGCCGCTGACCAGATAGCAGGGAGCCAGATCGTTCTTCAGTGCGGCTGCGAGCTGCCCGGCTCTGATCTTCAACCGAGCTGCTCCACGTTGATCGATTCGCCTTCCAGCAATACGGGTATCCCGTTCGCGACCGGATACAGAACCTTACCATCATCCGTGACCAGTGCGTCGGTGAGCGGCTCGCTGACCTTGCGGCCATCGGCCGTGACGAGTTTCCCGGCCGCGATCGCCGAATTCACCGAACTCAGCAGCGCCGAGCCGACGGGCGCGAGCCCCTTGTGCGTCAGCGGGCAGCGCAGGATCGTCAACAGGCGTTTGTCCATCTTGTCTCCGCGGATTTTCCAGTGTAACTCATTGTTTTACAAGTGCTTGAACCCCAAAATGTTATCCGATATCCTGCCGCGCTCTGCGCGCGGCGGCGACATGGCCGGGACGCGTCAACAGCAGCATAACGGCAACTACGATTGGATCAAAATGCGTCGGCATCGCGGCCGGCGCGTTGTAGGAGTGCTGCTTGCAGCGCGACCCTCAAGCCGACAATGAGCGTGCCAGGTCTTCGTTGTGGCAGTTGAGTGCGGCCTGTCGCGTGAGCTCGCGATCGGCGGGCAGGGGCGCGAATGCCGCGTTGACGAGCCGACAGCGCATCATCAGCTTCACAGCCTCGACTTCCATCTGCGCCTGCAGCAACTGGCTCAGGTACTGCTGGGCGAATACGAGCACCGGGTCCTTGTTCTCCCATTTCAGCATCTGCTCGAAGAACCACTGCCAGCCGCGCACCGGGTCGGGGTCGCGCTCGAGCCAGGCATAGATGTGTGCCAGGCCGCCGCCCCGGTTGTCCCGGCTCGCGAATCCGTACGCGTGGTTGAGTACCTGGGTGCGCTGGCGATCGACATCGGCAGCCAACTCCACTGCGTCCCGCTCGACGGCTGCCGGTACATCGATCTCGTCGTACAAGTCGTACGGCCGCAAAATTCCGCCGAGCAATGCATGGAACGCGAATACGGCATAGAAAAGGGCGAGATGCAGCAAAGCGCCGGGCAGCGACGACGCGGCGAGCCAGACCCAGGCGACGGCGACTGCAGCGAGATAGGCCGGTGCGACCCAGTAGGCCGCGCCGCAACGCCCGATGATCCTGACGATCGTCTCGGGTCGCAGGCTCTCGAGCGGCGAATGGGTGATGGCGAGCACGCCGAGCGACGCCGGCAGAATAACGGCGGACGCAGCATCGACGGCCAGTGCGGTCGCGAGGCCGAAACGACCGTGCAGGAAAAGGTGCAGGCCGACGAGCGCGGCCAGCGGCACCAGCGGGAACATGCTCCAGCCGCTGCCCAGCCACTGGAACAGCTCGATACCCGGCGGTTCGGCCGCGCGGCCCTGGGTGCGCGCCTCTAGCAGGAGCGTCAGGTAGCGGAACAGCGCCGGGGCGACCAGGAACCCGAGGAACAGGCCGAACAGGCCACCGAAGGCCGCGAACTCGAGCAACACGAAGAACAGGATCATGGCCATCAGTACGGCCGGGTCCCGGGCCGGATAGCCGAGCTCCCGCAAGAGATCAGTTGCTTTCATCGCCGTCCTTGCGATGGCCCGGCACCGGGTCATAGCCCGAGCCGCCCCACGGATGACAGCGTGCGATTCGCTTCGCCGCCAGCGCCGTGCCGCGAAACGCGCCGTGCCGACGCAGCGCCTCGATCGCGTAGACCGAGCAGGTCGGCTCGAAGCGGCAGTTCGCACCGAGCCAGGGTGACAGCGTGTACCGGTACACCCAGACGAGACCGATGAGCGGCCAGGCCAGGATACGCTCGACGGCAGTGCTCATCCGGTTGCCTCGAGGGCGTCTCTCGCAAATCCTCGTATGGCTTCGAGCATCGACGCAAGCCCGTTGCTCCGCGTAGGACTCAGGTGTTGCCCGAAATCGAGCGCGGTGACGAATGTCGGCGGGGTATCCAGTATGTCCTGCGGTCGGCGGCCGCTATAGATCCGCAGCAACAACGCGATCAGGCCGGAGACGATCGCGGCGTCCGAGACGGCACGGAATTCGAGTCTGCCTTCGCGAGCACTGGCAACGAACCAGACCTGCGACTGACAGCCCTTGATCTTGTTGGCGTCGATCCGGTCACGCTCGGGGAATTCGGGCAATCGTCTGCCGAGATCGATCAGGTACTGGTAGCGGTCGACCCAGTCGTCGAAGAAGCGGAATTCCTCGATCACCTCGTCCTGCGCGGCCGCGACTTCGTTACTCAAGCCGCCTCCAGGTCGTCCCGTCGGGCCCATCCTCGATACCGATGCCGGCGGCCGCAAGTTCGTCGCGGATCGCGTCCGCGGCGGCGTAATCGCGAGTCTCCCGAGCGGCCGTACGCCTGGCAAGCATGGCGTTGATCTCGTCCACGGACAGGTCGCCGCTGCCCTCGCCGGCGAACCAGTTTTCGGGATCCGTCTGCAGGAATCCCATGAGATCGCCGCAGGCGTACATCTGCGCGGCGAGCGCCGCGCGCTCGGCCGCATCCGTCGCCTTGTTGAGGGCCCTTGCCAGCGCGAAGAATTCCTTCATCGCCTTCGGCGTGTTCAGGTCATCCTCGAGCGCCTCCACCAGTGCGTCCGGCGGCTTGGCCGCGGCCCGCGCGGCCGCACCGACCTCGATACCCCGCACGGCGCCATAGAGCCGGTCCAGCATGCGCCGCGCCGAATCCATCGTCTCCTCCGACCAGTCCAGCGGCTGCCGGTAGTGTGCACCGAGCAATGCCAGGCGGATCACCTCGCCGGGGACGGACTCGAGCAATTCGCGTACGAGCACGACGTTGCCGAGCGACTTCGACATCTTCTCGTGGTCCATCGACAGGAAGCCGTTGTGTACCCAGTAGCGCGCAAAGTCCGCGCCGTCGTGCGCGCAACGGCTCTGCGCGAGCTCGTTCTCGTGATGCGGGAAGACCAGATCCTGGCCACCGCCGTGGATGTCGATCGTGTCGCCGAGATGCGCTGCCGCCATCGCGGAGCACTCGATGTGCCAGCCCGGACGGCCGACCCCCCACGGCGATTCCCAGCCCGGCAACTCGGGCGTGGAGGGCTTCCAGAGCACAAAGTCGTGCGACGACCGCTTGTAGGGCGCGACTTCGATGCGCGAGCCGGCGATCATCTCGCGCAGATTGCGTTTCGAGAGACGTCCGTAGTCCGCGTAGCGCTCGACATCGAACAGCACATGGCCTTCGGCCTCGTAGGCAAAGCCCTTGTCGATGAGCGTCCGGATCATCTCGATCATCTGAGCGATGTGCCGGGTTGCGCGCGGCTCGATATCGGGCGGCTGCACTCCGAGCGCCGCCATGTCCTCGTTGTAGGCCTCGATGAAGCGCGCGGTGATCTCGCCGATCGGCTTGCCCGTCTGCACGGCGGCGGCATTGATCTTGTCGTCCACATCCGTGATGTTGCGCGCGAAGGTCAGCTTGTAGCGGCGGCGCAAGACCCGCGCGAGCAGGTCGAAGACGACGGCCGGACGGGCATTGCCGATGTGGGCGTAGTTGTACACCGTCGGCCCGCACAGATACATCGTCACCTCGTCGTCCTTCATGGGCACGAAGGCGATCTTCCTGCCTTGCCGGGTGTCGTGCAGATAGATCGTCATGGATTCTGGTCGCCGCGCAAACAGGGAATGATAGCAATATTGTCGCCGCTCGCTACGCCCGGCGCCCCTCTCGCGGGGTATTGCGAGACGGCTTCTGGTATTCTGCCGGCCCTTCCAGTGAATCCGGAGGACACGCGATGTCTGGCTCTGGCGCGCCGGTCAGGTTCCGATCCCGCACGTCGGTCGAACAGGTCGAAGAGAGCAATGATCTCGCACCCCGGTTCGATGACCACGGACTGATCCCCGTCGTCACGACCGATGCAAGCACGGGCGAGCTGCTGATGCAGGGCTATATGAACAGCGAGGCGCTCGGGCTGACGATCAGGACCGGTGAGGCGCACTACTACAGCCGCAGCCGTCAGACGCTGTGGCACAAGGGTGCCACGAGCGGATTCGTGCAGACGGTGCGTGAATTGCTCATCGACGACGACCAGGACTGCATCTGGCTGCGCGTCGATGTCGCCGGCGGCGCGAGTTGCCACGTCGGCTATCGCAGTTGTTTCTATCGGCGCGTGCCCGTCGGCGCGGAATTCGAACGGCTGCAGAAAGAGGGTCACGTCGACCTCGAGTGGACGGACACCGAGAAGGTCTTCGACCCACAGGAGGTCTACGGCGACGCGCCGAATCCCACGGTCCTGTAGCGAACGACGGATCAGGCGGACGCGAAGACCAGTTGGGCGAGCATGCTCACCGCGAACCCGAGTACGGCACCCAGCGCGGGTCCCCAGTGCCGGTTGAGATGCGATTGCGGCGCAACGTCCTGGAACAACAAGTAGAGTATCCCGCCGGACGAGAACAGCATGACCGCGCCCAGTGCCCAGGCGTGTTCGGCCGCGTGTATCCAGCCCAACGCGCCGGCTGCCGGCCCGAGCGGGATCGTCGCGAACATTTGCCAGAGGACGCGCCGTGAGTTCGTCCCGGGCAGAGCGCCGAGTTCCCGATACGCGTTGAAGGCCTCCGGCAGGTTCTGCAAGCCGATCAGGACCGCAAGCACCGGCGCCGATTCCGATCCCACGGCGAACATACCGCCCAGGGCCAGCGACTCCGGCAAATAGTCCAGCAACATCGCCATGAACTGGGGCTTGCCGCGGCGCTTCAGGCCCAGATAGCGTTCGACGACGAAGAATGCGAGTCCCCCGGCAACCAGCAGCAGCGTCGCGGCCCAGGTCGACGGCACGAGTTTCGAACCCTCGGGAACCAGAACCAGGGACACCGCCGAGATCAGCACGCCGCCGCCGAATGCGATGATGCTGTGGCGCAGCTCGTCCTCGAGCCACCGCGGGTGGATCCGCTCGACGCGTGCGGCCAGGCCACCCATCACGATGCACGCTCCGGCGAATGTCGTGTACAGGAGCATGGCCTCGAATCCGTTCACTGCGCGTTCCCTTGTCGGATCTAGAACTTTCCTTCGCGGTCATGCCGCCGCTTCTGTCTCCGCCGCCGCGCCGCGGGCTGAGGTTCGCGGTAGGAGATCGCGCGCGCCTGGTACGCGTACTCGATCGCAGCGACGAGCCAGAGCAGATATCCGAGCAGTTCGACGAACTCCTCGACGGCGGTATCGACAATCGGACGATAGTCGTTACCCAGGATCGCCATCCACAGCGGACCCGAGCCGACAAGCCGCACGAACCCGACCAGAACAACGGCGCCGGCGAAGGCCAGCGCGAGAGCGGGCGATGGCCAGATCCTCGCGAGCGCGATCCTCAGCCGTCGTGCGGCGCGGAAGGTGTAAGCAATCATGAATGCCAGCGTGATCGCGATCAGGATCGGCCACAGGTTTCCGATCAGGTAGCGATCGATGAAGTATCCGCATTCCCTGATCAGGAACACGAGTGCCACGCCCCCGAATGGCACCGCGATCGGTCGCTGCGTCGGACAGTACCAGGCCACCCACCCCATCAGTGCGCCGCACACAGCGAGGATCAGCGGTTGCACGATTTCCACCGGCGAAAATTCGCTGGTACCCGGCAGTTCGGGGTCGCCGAGCGGTACGTATAGCTGGAGACTGCCCGGATACTGAATCTCGAGCCGGGTCAGCACCCAGAACACGAGCAGGATGCCGACGAAATAGAGGACGTAGCGAGGCCAGACCATGCCTGACTATACAATAGGTCAGGCCCGAAGCTGGAAGGTGAGGATAGCGTCGTTTTTCAGTAATTTGTTTTCTATCAACCAGTTACGGGCATCTTCGGCGTCCCGTTCGAACCAGTCCCGGGCCGAGCCCAGTCGGAAGCTGTAGCCCCACGCATCCATGTCGCGCAACAGCCGATCCCTGCCGACGCCGTCGACGTGATCGGCGAGGACTATCTGCAGATAGCACACGGCCGCCTCCTCGAGGTCGCTGCCCCCGGCATCGCGAAACAGATCGTCGCGCCGCTCCCCGGGCATGCAGATGACGTGTGCGGCTTCATGGAGCACCGAATGCACGGGCGTATCCCCGCGTGCGTATATCTCGCGGCCGGCGATGCCGGCCTCCGGATCGCCCCAGTAACTGGCTGTGATCGACGTGCCCTGCGCTTGCAGCACAAGATGCAGGCCAAAGCGAACGAGGAGTGTTTGCAGGCGCGCAGCGCCGAGCTCGCCGACTGTCAACACGCTTGCGCCGGAGCCGTCCAGCAGTCTACAGCGATGAGACCTGCTTCAGGACGATGCGCACCAGGTCCTTGGCGATCGCCTCCCGCAGCACCGCTTCCTCGTGGGCTTTGCCCAGCACGAGCGTCTCGTCGTAAGTGTAGTCACGCGACTCAGTGACATCCTGCGATTCGAGCAGCGTCTTCTCGCCGGCCGCCAGCGAATAGCGGACCGTGTAGTAGACCTCGTATTCCGTCGGCACGTTGCGCGCCGACACCGACAGCACCCGCTGGCCCGTGTCGTCGGAAGTAATCGAGAGTATGGCCGTCGCCTCTCCCGGCGTATCCACGAGCTGCACGCCGGCCTCCTGGAGCCTCAGACGCAACTCCCGATGGAACAGGCTGTAGTTGTCCACTGCATCGACGTAAGTTCGCTGCATCGCCTCCGGCATCGTCAGCGCGCCGCGCAGGTGGAAACCGCAACCCGCCAGCAGAAGCGCAGCCCCGATCAATAAAAGCGGCCCAGCAGGCCGTTGAAAAAGGCTCAGGCGAGTGCGAGACGAGGCGCGAAGCGGCGAGAAAGCGCAGTGTATTTGTAAGTACATGAGCATTTTGAGCCGATTCGCAACGAAGGATCGCGCCGGCTGAGACTTTTTCAACGGCCTGCTAGACAACGATGTTGACCAGGCGGCCTGGCACGACGATCGTCTTGCGGATCGTCTTGTCCGCCACAAATCGCTGCACGTTCGGATCCGACAATGCCAGCGCTCCGATCGCGTCGTCGTCCGCATCCGCGGACACTTCGATGCGGCCGCGCAGCTTGCCGTTCACCTGTACGACGATCTCGACAAGATCGGCTTCGAGCGCGGCCGCGTCGGCGGCCGGCCAACGCTCGTCGATCGGCGCCGTCTCGTGTCCGAGCATCGACCAGAGCTCGTGGCAAATGTGCGGCACCATCGGCGCCAGCATCAGCACGACCGCCTCGAGTGCTTCACGGACGACCGCACGCCCCGCAGCCGAACTGTCGTCGAAGCGATTGACCGCATTCAGGAGTTCCATCGCCGCGGCGACGGCCGTGTTGAACGTGTAGCGGCGGCCGATGTCATCGCCGATCTTGAGGATCGTCCGATGCGTCTTGCGGCGCAGGTCCTTCTGCGCGGCGCCGAGCTTCGCGGGCTCGACCGGGCCGGCAGGCCCGTCCCCGACATGCGTCGCCACCGCATTCCAGAACCGCTTCAGGAAACGGAAACAGCCCTGCACGCCCTCGTCGGACCACTCGAGCGCCTGCTCGGGGGGCGCCGCAAACATCATGAACAGCCGCACGGTGTCCGCGCCGTACTCGCCGATCAGTTCCTGCGGGTCAACCACGTTGCCCTTGTTCTTGGACATCTTCACGCCGTCCTTGAGCACCATGCCCTGCGTCAGCAGGTTGGTGAACGGCTCGGAGATATCCGTAAGACCCTCGTCGCGCATGACGCGCTGGAAGAATCGCGCATACAGGAGATGCAGAATCGCGTGCTCGATGCCGCCCGTGTACTGGTCGACCGGCATCCAGTACGCCGTGCGCCGATCGAGCATCGACCGGTCGTTGTCGGGGCACGCGTAGCGCGCGAAATACCAGGACGACTCGACGAACGTATCGAAGGTATCGGTCTCGCGATGCGCGGCCTCGCCGCAGCGCGGACAGTCGACGTCGATGAACTCCGGTATGTCCTTGAGCGGCGAGCCGTGGCCGGTGAATTCGACGGCCTCCGGCAGGACGACCGGCAGGTCTTCCTCCGGTACGGGAACTGCGCCGCATGTATCGCAATAGATGATCGGGATCGGCGCGCCCCAGTACCGCTGCCGCGAGACACCCCAGTCGCGCAGGCGATAATTGATCTTGCGCCTGCCCCTGCCCATCGCCTCGAAGTGATCGGCGATGGCATCGAACGCTGCCTCGTAGTCGAGGCCGTCGTAGTCGCCGGAGTTCACCAGCACGCCTTTTTCGGTAAACGCGCCCGCATCGATGTCGATCGCCGAGCCGTCGGCGGGCGCGATCACCTGCTTGACGGGCAGCTTGTGCTTCTTCGCGAATTCGAAGTCGCGCTCGTCATGGCCGGGCACGGCCATGACGGCGCCGGTGCCGTAGCTCATGAGCACGAAGTTTGCGACCCACAGCGGCACTTCGGCACCCGTCAGCGGATGCACCGCGGATATGCCCAGCGGCATACCCTTCTTCTCCATCGTCTCGATCGTCGCTTCGGCCGCTCCGGTCTTCTTGCACTCCTCGACGAAGGCCGCCAGCTTCGCATCGGCCGCCGCGGCCCTGGCGGCCAGCGGGTGCTCGGCGGCGACGGCCATGTAGGTCACGCCGAACAGGGTGTCGGGACGGGTCGTGAAGACAGTCAGCGGTTCGTCCTCGCCGACGACGTCGAATGCGAGTTCGAGGCCCTCGGAACGCCCGATCCAGTTGCGCTGCATCGTCTTGACCGAGTCCGGCCAGCCGGGCATGCGCTCCAGTTCCCCGAGCAGTTCATCGGCATAGGCGGTGATCTTCATGAACCACTGCGGGATCTCGCGGCGCTCGACGAGCGCGTCCGAACGCCAGCCGCGGCCGTCGATGACCTGCTCGTTCGCGAGCACGGTCTGATCGACCGGGTCCCAGTTGACGATCGAGTTCTTGCGGTAGACGAGACCTTTTTCGAACATCCGCGTAAACAGCCATTGTTCCCAGCGATAGTACTCGGGCTTGCAGGTCGTGATCTCCCGGCTCCAGTCGTAGGCATAGCCGAGCCGCTCGAGTTGACCGCGCATGACGGCGATATTCTCGTAAGTCCATTTCGCGGGCGGCACGCCCTGCCGGATCGCGGCATTCTCGGCCGGCATTCCGAACGCATCCCAGCCCATCGGCTGCAGCACGTGCTTGCCCTGCATGCGCTGGTAGCGCGCGATGACGTCGGAGATCGTGAGCACCCGCACATGACCCATGTGCAGCCTGCCGCTGGGATACGGGAACATCGTCAGGCAATAGAATTTCTCGCGCTCGGGATCCTCGTCGACTTCGAAGCAGCGCCGCGCCTGCCAGTATTCCCGGGCGCGCTCCTCGACAATATCCGGTCGATAGGGTGTGCTCATCTGTGTCAGTTGAATGCGGGCTGCGAAAACCCGCAAGCCTACCTCAAGACGGTCGGGTTCGCAGCCAGACCGCGGCGATCGCCAGCAGGCACAGGATGACGATCGGCCGGTTTCCGGTCGAGGCGTAGGGCGTCGAGCCGCGCCGCGGCTCGACGCTCCTCGTCATCGTGGTCGGTGTGAACTGCGGCCCTGTCTCCAGGACTTTGCCATCCGGGCCGATGAACGCGCTGATGCCGGTATTCGTCGCCCGGACCGTGGAGCGACCGACTTCGAGCGCGCGCATCCGCGCGATCTGGAGGTGCTGGTGCGGCGCGATGGAATCGCCGAACCACGCGTCGTTGCTTACGTTGACGAGCAGGCTCGCCGCCGGCAGTGCGTACAGCTGCTCGGCGCCGTAGGCGTCTTCGTAGCAGATTGCCACGGCAAGCCTGACGCCTTCGGGCGTCTCGATCAGCGGCTGGTCCTCGCGGCCGGCAGCGAGATCGCTGTGCGGCAGGTTCAGCATCCGCATCCATTCGCGGACCCGGGCAGGGACCGGGAAGTATTCGCCGAAAGGCACCAGGTGGCGCTTGCGGTAGACCTGCCGTGCACCGCCGTCCAGGGCGAACACGCTGTTGTAGATCCGCACCTGGTCTCCGGGTCCGTCGGCCCTTTCCAGGATGCCGAGCAGGATCGTCTGGCCCGTCTCATGGGCATCGGCATTGAGCGCCGACAGGTAGCCCTCGACTCGGTCGGAGACCGCCGGGATCGCAACCTCGGGCCAGACGACGATGTCGCTGCCCCGCGCGCGCAGCGTCTCCCCGAGGTAGTACTCCAGCGTGGGCCGGAACTGCTCCGGCAGCCACTTGCGATCCTGCGGGACGGCACCCTGGATCAGCGTCACCCTGAGCGGCGGGCCGGCGGTTTCGGTCCAGTCGATCGTCCGCAGTATCCCGCCGACGAGCCACGGCAGCACCGCGACGGCCACGGCGATCAGCCGCGCGCGGCCCCGCACGTGCAGGACGACCAGTACCGCCGCCGTGCTCAGCAGCAGCATCGCCGTGACGCCGTACACGCCCGCGACCGGCGCGAAGCCGGCGAGCGGCCCGTCGATCTGGCTGTAGCCGAGCGCAAGCCACGGGAAGCCGGTCAGTACCCAGCCCCGCAGCCATTCGACGAGGACCCAGCACGCCGGGGCCACCGCGAGCAACAGCCAGGGCTCGCCGCCGGCCAGCCGGCCGATCAGCCAGCCGATCAGGCCGAGATACAGGGACATGATCAGCACCAGTCCGAACATCAGCAGCAGCGCGACCCAAACGGGCGCCTGGCCGAAGATCACCACCGAGATGTAGATCCAGTAGGTGCCGGACAGGAACTGGCCGAAGCCGAACCAGAACAGGTGCCGGCCCGCGTCGCGCGGCGACAGCGTCAGGCAGACCTGCAGCAGGGGCAGCAGGAGCAGCGGCAACAGCCAGTACCACCGGAACGGCGCGAAGGCCAGCGTCGCCAGGCAACCGAAGACGAAGAACACCGCCTGGCTGATCGCCGGCCGGTCCGCCGGCAACGTCAGGATCGTCGGCTTGCGCGGCACGCGTCAGCCGGCCCGCTGGACCTGAAGCGATTCGATACGGCGCCGGTCGGCCTTGACGACGGAGAACACGAACCCGCCTACGTCCACGGCCTCGCCCCGGCGCGGCAGGCGACCGAGCTCGTGCAACACGAGGCCGCCGATGGTGTCGTACTCCTCGTCCGGGAAATCACAATCGAAGAATTCGTTGAAGTCCTCGATCCGCGTCAGTGCCCGCACCGAGTAACTCGGCTTGCCGTTGCGGTCGCCGTCGGGCCGGATGAACGCCGCTTCTTCCGGATCGTGTTCGTCGTCGATCTCGCCGACGATCTCCTCGAGCACGTCCTCGATCGTCAGGAGGCCGGCTACGCCGCCGTATTCGTCGACAACGATGGCCATGTGATTGTGGCTCGCGCGGAACTCGGCAAGCAGGGCATTCAGTCGCTTCGACTCCGGGATGACGGCGGCCGGGCGCAGTAACTGGCGCAAGGGCACGTGTTCCGAGCCGTTCTTCCGGAAGAAGCGGAGCAGATCCTTGGCGAGCAGGATACCCAATACCTCGTCCCGGTCGCCGCCGATGACGGGGAAGCGGGAGTGTCCGGACTGTACTATCGTCGACAGAATCTCGTCGAAGTCCTCGTCGATATCGATGACGACCATGTGCGAACGCGGCACCATGACGTCACGAACCTGGGTCTCGGACACCTCGAGCACGCCTGCCAGCATGCTCTTCTCTTCGGCATCGAGGTCGATCTCGGATTGTTGGATAAAGTCTTGGATCTCTTCGCGGCTCCAGGGATCACCCTTGATCGCGCGCTTGACGCGTGCGAACAATCCGGTGTTTCCCGTGCCGCTCGTACCTGGCGGTTTGTCGTTCATTGCACTCTGATAGTGCCTTACGGCGGGGCACAATAGTGTATCAGTAACCGGGGTTCAGGCCGTATAGGGATCCATCACATTTCCGGAGGCAAGGATGACCACCTCGAGCGCCTCCATCTCCGCTGCGTCGGTGTCGTTCTCGTGGTCGAAACCCATGAGGTGCAGGGTGCCGTGTACCAGCATGTGAGCCCAGTGGTCCTCGAGGCGCTTGCCCTGCGCCTTCGCCTCTTCGGCGACGACGCCGGCGCAGACCACCACGTCGCCGAGCGGCCGCCGGCTGCCGGCCGGCAGGCCATCGATGGGGCCGGCGGGGAATGACAACACGTTGGTGACCTTGTCCTGCTGCCGGTAGCGGCGGTTCAGCGCGCGGATTTCGTCCCTGTCGACGACGCGGACCGCGATCTCGACGGCGCCGGCATGGCCCGCCCGCGCCGCCGCCGCCTCGACCCAGCCCCGGATAACACGGTCTGCCGGGACGCCGCGGTCGCGGCTTACGACCTGCACGTCAACCTTTGTCACCGCTGTTGTCGTCGGCCTCGTAGGCCTCCACGATCTTCTGCACGAGGTGATGACGGACGACATCGCGAGGCGTGAAGAAAGTAAACGAGATGCCTGCGACATACTCGAGGATGCGTACGGCGTTCTTGAGCCCGGATTCCTGCCGGGTCGGCAGATCGACCTGGGTCACGTCTCCGGTCACCACGGCGCGCGAACCGAAGCCGATGCGCGTGAGGAACATCTTCATCTGCTCCGCACTCGTGTTCTGCGCCTCGTCGAGGATCACGAACGACTCATTCAGCGAGCGGCCACGCATGAACGCAAGCGGAGCGATCTCGATGACGTTGCGCTCGATGAGCCGGGTCACCCGCTCCGCCCCCATCATGTCGTAGAGGGCGTCGTACATCGGCCGCAGATACGGGTCCACTTTCTGCGACATGTCGCCCGGCAGGAAGCCCAGCCGCTCGCCGGCTTCGACGGCAGGCCGCACGAGGACGATGCGCCGCACCGACTCGTGTTCCAACGCCTCGATCGCACAGGCTACGGCCAGGTAAGTCTTGCCGGTGCCGGCAGGGCCGATACCGAACGCCAGATCGTGATCGCGGATGTTGCGCATGTACGCCGTCTGGTTCGCGCCGCGCGGACGGATGAGCTTGTAGCGCGTCTGGATCGACAGCCGCTCGGCACCATCCTCGTCCCCGGCGGTGTCGGCCGGCGGATTGGGGTCGCCTTCCTTCATCACCGATTCCTGCAGCAACATGTGCACGCGCTCGGGATCGAGGCGTTCGTGATCGGTCATGCGGAACAGCGATTCCAGCACGCTGCTGCCGATCGCGGCCGCACCGGGCTGCCCGGTGACGCGGAAACGATTGCCGCGGCTGGAGATCTCGACACCGAGCCGGCGTTCGATCTGACGCAGGTGTTCATCGAATTGTCCGCACAGGTTGGCCAGGCGGCTGTTGTCGGCGGGCTCGAGGACGACGTCCCGAGATATCTGAACGGAATTCAAGGCCAGAAAAGACTACCGCGATACGTGTTGCTTGGGAAGTGCGCCGTCGACTCCCCATCCTGCCGCGGCGCCCCGCTCCGCGGCGTCTTCCGCGGGGTCTTTGCACAGGCGGCCCCGCAGGGAATTCGGTAATGCCTCGGTAATCTCGACGTCGGCGAACTGCCCGATCAGCGAGGCCGGCGCGTCGAAGTTCACCCAGCGCATGTTCTCGGTGCGGCCGGCCACCTGCCGGGTGCTCTTCTTCGAGCTTTTCTCGACGAGGACCCGCTGCCTCGTGCCGACCATGGACTCGCTGATCGCATGCGCCTGGCGACCGATGAGCGCCTGTAATCGTTGCAGGCGATCCTTTTTCACCGTCATCGGCGTGTCGTCGGCGAGACCGGCCGCCGGTGTGCCCGGCCGCGCGCTGTAGATGAAGCTGAACGACTGATCGAAGCCGACGTCCGCGACGAACTCCATGAGCGCCTCGAAATCGGCATCCGTCTCGCCGGGGAAACCGACGATGAAGTCCGACGACAGCGAGATGTCCGGGCGCACAGCCCGCAGCTTGCGTATCTTCTGGCGATACTCGAGCGCGGTGTGACCGCGCTTCATGCGGGCGAGTATCCGATCCGAGCCGTGCTGTACCGGCAGGTGCAGATAATTCGCCAGTTTCGGTAGCTCGGCGAAGGCCTGGATCAGGCTGTCGGTGAATTCGACGGGGTGCGAGGTCGTGAAGCGGATACGCTCGACGCCGTCCACGGCTGCCACGTAGTAGATCAGCGTCGCCAGGTCGGCGATCCGGCCGTCGTGCATCGGACCGCGGTAGGCATTGACGTTCTGCCCGAGCAGGTTGATCTCACGCACGCCCTGGCCGGCGAGGCCCGCGACCTCGGCGATGACGTCGTCGAAAGGCCGGCTGATCTCCTCGCCGCGCGTGTACGGCACGACGCAGAAGCTGCAGTACTTGCTGCAGCCTTCCATAACCGAGACGAACGCGGTCGGGCCCTCCGCCCGCGGTTCGGGCAGGCGATCGAATTTCTCGATCTCCGGGAACGACACGTCGACCACCGGCCGGCCGTCGCGGCGCACCGAGTCCACCATCTCCGGCAGTCGGTGCAGGGTCTGCGGCCCGAACACCATATCGACGAACGGCGCGCGACGCGTGATGCCGTCGCCCTCCTGGCTCGCGACGCAGCCGCCCACGCCGATCAGGACGCCGGGCCGCCTCTCCTTGAGCGGACGCCAGCGCCCCAGTTCGGAGAACACCTTCTCCTGGGCCTTCTCGCGGATCGAGCAGGTGTTGACGAGCAGCAGGTCGGCCTCGCCCGCGTCGTCGGTCAGCTCGAAGCCATGCGATGCGCGCAGGACATCCGCCATCTTGTCCGAGTCGTACTCGTTCATCTGGCAGCCCATCGTCCTGATATAGAGCTTTGCGGCCATTTCAATCCCGCTTCGGTCGCGCGGTGGGCCGCGCTCCTACAGACACCACCCGCTGGAGCCCGCCCCAGCGGGCGAAATCTACTTGATGAATCCCATCGATTCCAATTTGACGAGTATACGATGCGCCGCCAGGTCCGGCGTGATGTCCACCGTGTCGATGACCATCTCGGCGTTCTCCGGCACTTCGTAAGGATCTGAAATACCGGTGAATTCCTTAATCTTGCCGGCGCGGGCCATGGCGTACAGGCCCTTGCGGTCGCGCTCCTCGCAGACCTCCAGCGGGGTGGCCACGTGCACCTCGATGAAGCCACCGACCGGACTGATCATCTCGCGCACCGCACGGCGCGTCGCCGTGTACGGCGCGATCGGAGCGCAGATCGCGATGCCGCCGTTCTTGGTGATCTCGCTGGCGACGTAGCCGATACGGCGGATGTTGAGGTCGCGATGTTCCTTGGAGAACCCGAGTTCGCTCGACAGGTTCTTGCGCACGATATCGCCGTCGAGCAGGCTGACCGGCCGGCCGCCCATCTCCATCAGCTTGACCATCAAGGCATTGGCGATCGTCGACTTGCCGGACCCGGAGAGGCCCGTGAAGAACACGGTGAAGCCCTGCTTGTGGCGCGAGGGGTGCGTGCGCCGCAGTTCCGCGACAACGTCCGGGAACGAGAACCACTCCGGAATATCGAGACCTTCCTGCAGGCGCCGGCGCAACTCGGTGCCCGAGATGTTCAGCACCTTGTCGTCGTCGCTGGTCTCGTCGATCGGCACGTACTGCGCGCGATTCTCTGCGTAGACCATCAGCCGGAACGGCACCATGGAGATGTCCAGTTCCTCTTCGTGCTGCTTCAGGAGCTCCTGCGCGTCGTAGGGGCCGTAGAAATCGTTGCCCTTGCTGTCCTGGCCGGGTCCTGCGTGATCGCGCCCGACGATCAGGTGCGTGCAGCCGTAGTTCTTGCGGATGATCGCGTGCCACAACGCTTCGCGCGGGCCGCCCATGCGCATGGCGAGCGGCAGCAGGCTCAGCATCGTGGTCTGTTCCGGATAGCGGTCGAGCAGATGCTCGTAGCAGCGCACGCGCGTGTAGTGATCGACGTCTCCCGGCTTGGTCATGCCGACGACCGGATGGATCAGCAGGTTCGCCTCGACGTCGCGCGCGGCTCTGAGCGTCAGCTCCTGGTGCGCACGGTGCATCGGATTGCGGGTCTGGAAGGCGACGACCTTGCGCCAGCCCAGTTTCCGGAAGCGCTTGCGCATCTCTCCCGGCGAGTCGCGCAGGTGTTTGAAATCGTAGTGCGTCGGTGCTTCGATGCCGCGCAGGCGGCCGCCGACGTACACCGGTCCGGCGACGTGGTTCAGGTAGTAGACCGCGGGGTGCTTCTCGTCCGTCGTGCCGAACACCTGCTTCGCTTCCGCCGCCTTGTCCGGGGTCCAGACGTCGCCGACCTCGAGTGTCGCGAGGATCACGCCCTCGAGATCGCGCAGCGCAATGCGATCGCCCTTCGAAAGGGCCTTTGCGAAGTCCTCGCCGACGTCCAGCGTGACCGGCATCGGCCACAGCACGCCGCTCGCGAGGCGCATCGACTTCACGACCGACTCGTAGTCGTCTTTGTCGAGGAAGCCTTCCAGAGGCGAGAACGCCCCGTTGAGAAGCAGCTCGACGTCGCATAGCTGCCTTTCGGTCAGATTCCACGACACGTAGTTGCGGGCCGCCTCTTTCTCGGCCGCAGCGGCCTCGGCCGCCAGATACAAGTCTTTCAATTCGCCGCCGTGCGGCTCTTTATAAGCGCCCATCTATTGGTTTCCCGGGAAAAGGTCGCGGCGCAGGCTATAGGGAGCCCGCCCCATGTGCAAGACCGTATTCGACAAAATACGGATCAGAAAGGAATATCGTCGTCGAAGTCGTCCGAACCCGACCCGGACGGCGCCGGTTCACTGCCCGGACCCGGATCCTGGTTCATCGGCGCCGAGCCGCCGCCGCGGCCGCCGAGCATCTGCATTTCGTCGGCGATGATCTCGGTGGTCCAGCGGTCGTTGCCGTCGCGATCCTGCCACTTGCGCGTACGCAGCTTGCCCTCGATGTAGACCTGGGAGCCCTTGCGCAGGTACTCGGCCGCGATCTCGGCGAGGCGGTTGAACATCGCTACGCGATGCCATTCGGTGCGGTCTTTCTGTTCGCCGGTCTGCTTGTCCTTCCAGCTCTCGTTGGTCGCGACCGTGAAGTTCGTGACTGCCGAACCGCTCGGCATGTAGCGCGTCTCGGGGTCCTGGCCGAGATTGCCGATGATGATGACTTTATTGATTCCGCGGGCCATAGCCGGTTCCCTGTCTTGAGAATGTCGTTTTTCCGGCCGTCAGCGGCCGGTGGGGGCGCCTATTGTAGAGCCTGCCCGGGCAAAAACCACCCCGATTTCCGGCCCCAAACCACCGAAATAGCCGGCCTCATGAAGATTGGCACGACGCAGTCCGTGGGAGCGGCTTCAGCCGCGACATTCCCACCCACCAACCTAGCTGTCGGTGAAGCGGATGCCCGCGACGAGCCAGATCCCGGCAAGCAGGGCACAGACGAAAAAGACGTCGGCCGGACGCCCGGCCTCGAGGAAGCGGCCGCCGAGCAGCCCGCCGGCGAAGACTCCCAGGAACTGCGAACTCGAGAAGACACCCAGCGAAGCGCCGCGGGCGTCGTTGTCGGCCAGCACGGATACGCGCGCAGGAAGCCCCGCCTCCAGGAAAGTGACACCCGCGAACAAAAGCGCGAGCGCGATGAACACCGGTACGATACTGATACCGAGGAAAGCCAGTATGAGCTCGCCGGCAAGGATCAGCGCCACGGCGGCGCTGATCGTCCATGCCTTACCCTGCCGTTCGTCGCTGATGATTAGAGGCACCGCACCGAGTAGCGAAACGACCATCGTGGCCGCAACGACTTCACCGTAGCCGCCCACGGTCAATTGAAGCTTTTTCGTAACCAGGAACGGCAGGGCGACGAACGTTGCGGTCAGCATGCAGTGCAGCAGGAATATGTATGCGTCGAGCCTCAGCAGATTGCTCCGGAACGCAGGCGCGAATTTCCATCCCTGGGGCACCAGCGGAACCGTGCCGCCTCTGGGCAGCGCCGCCAGCAGCCCGAGGCCGATTAGCGCGAACGAAGCGGCCATCCAAAAGAGTGCGGGTACGCCGAATTGAGCTGCCACGGCGGGCCCGCCGCCGAACGCGATCAGGAAAGCAAGGCCGTATCCGACGCCGTAGAAAGCCATCGAGCGGGTCCGCACCGCTTCGCGAGTCGAATCCGCGATCAACGCGGACAGCGTGGCGGCGATCGCGCCGGCGCCTTGAATGAAGCGACCGGCGATCACGGCCCAGATCGTGTGGCCGACGGCCGCGACGACGCTTCCGGCCGCGAACACCAGCAGGCCGCCGACGATCACCGGAATGCGCCCTATGCGGTCCGACAGCGCGCCGAGCGGAATCTGCAATCCTGCCTGGGTCAGGCCGTAGGCGCCGACCGCCAGCCCGATCAGAATAGGCCGGTGACCGGGCAGCTGGGCCGCATAGAGCGCCAGAACCGGCACCAGCGAAAACAGACCCACCGTACGCAGCATTGCGATCGAAGCGACGATCCCGACGGCGCGCTTCTCCTGCGGCAGCATCGGCGCGATTTTATTGTCGGGATCGGTACTCATTCTCGGGGCGACTTTGCGCCGCACTCGCGGCGCGGCGTATATTAGCAGGTTGGCCGCTCAAAGCTTAGTTGCGATGCAAAAGACCATCGACATCCGCGGTGCGCGTACGCACAACCTGTGCAATCTCGACCTGAGTCTGCCGCGCGACCGCCTCATCGTGTTCACGGGCCTGTCCGGCTCGGGCAAATCCTCGCTCGCGTTCGACACGATCTATGCCGAGGGGCAGCGCCGCTACGTCGAATCGCTGTCGGCCTATGCGCGGCAATTCCTGTCCATGATGGAGAAACCCGACGTCGACCATATCGACGGGCTGTCGCCGGCGATCTCGATCGAGCAGAAATCGACCTCCCACAATCCCCGCTCGACCGTCGGCACGGTCACCGAGATCCACGACTACCTGCGCCTCCTGTACGCGCGCGCCGGCATCCCGCGCTGTCCGGATCACGGCACCGACCTCGAGGCGCAGACCGTCAGCCAGATGGTCGACCAGATCCTCGCGCTCCCGGAAGGTACGCGGCTGATGCTGCTCGCACCGGTGGTCGCCGACCGCAAGGGCGAGCACGTGCAGCTCATGAAAGACCTCATGGCGCAGGGTTTCGTGCGCGCCCGCATCAACGGCGAGGTGTACGAACTCGACCAGCCGCCGACACTCGACCTGCGCCGGAAGCACCGCATCGATGCGATCGTCGACCGCTTCAAGGTGCGCGACGACATGCGCCTGCGCCTCGCCGAATCCTTCGAGACCGCACTCCGCCTCGCCGACGGCGTCGCCCGTGTCGCTTTCATGGACGATGCGCAAGCCGAAGAACTCGTCTTCTCCGACCGCTTCGCCTGCAACATCTGCGGCTACTCTCTGACCGAGCTCGAGCCGCGCCTGTTCTCCTTCAACAACCCGTCGGGCGCCTGCCCGGGCTGCGACGGACTCGGAGTCCGGCAATTCTTCGACCCCGAGCGCGTCGTCACCAACGAGCACCTGTCGCTCGCCGGCGGCGCCATCCGCGGCTGGGACCGGAAGACGACCTACTACTACCAGATGATCCAGAGCCTGGCGGAGCACTACGGATTCGATATCGAGACGCCGTTCAACGAGCTGCCGAAGAATCTGCGCGACATCGTCCTGTACGGCAGCGGCAAGGAAAAGATCCAGTTCCACTACGAGAACTCCCGCGGCATGCAGGTCAAGAAACTGCATCGTTTCGAAGGGGTGATCCCGAACCTCGAGCGACGCTACCACGAGACCGAGTCGGGCGCCGTGCGCGAGGAACTCGCGAAATTCCTGGCGAGCCAGCCCTGTCCGGACTGCGGGGGCACGCGCCTGAACCGCGCGGCACGCAACGTGTTCGTGCTCGACAGGTCCCTGCCGGAGATATCCCGCCTGTCGGTCGGACACGCGCGCGCCTTCTTCGAATCGCTGCGCCTCGAAGGCTGGCGCGCGAAGATCGCGGAGAAGATCGTCAAGGAGATCGGCGCCCGCCTTGGCTTCCTGTCCGACGTCGGCCTCGACTACCTGTCGCTGGACCGCAGCGCGGAGACCCTGTCCGGCGGCGAGGCGCAGCGCATACGCCTCGCGAGTCAGATCGGCTCGGGGCTCGTCGGCGTCATGTACATCCTGGACGAACCCTCGATCGGCCTGCACCAGAGGGACAACCAGCGCCTGCTCGGCACGCTGACGCATCTGCGCGACATCGGTAACACGGTAATCGTCGTCGAGCACGACGAGGAGGCCATCCTTGCGGCCGACCACGTCGTCGACCTCGGGCCGGGTGCCGGTGTCCACGGCGGCCGCGTCGTCGTGGCCGGCACGCCCGACGAGATCAAGAAGAGTTCGGCGTCGCTGACCGGACAATACCTGTCGGGCAAGCGCAGTATCCCGATGCCGGACGATCGGGTGCCCGTCGATCCCGAACGACAGCTGACGATCGTCGGCGCCAGCGGCAATAACCTCAAGGCCATCGACGCATCCATCCCGATCGGACTGATGACCTGCGTGACCGGCGTGTCCGGATCCGGCAAATCGACCCTGATCAACGACACGCTGTACAAGGCGGTCGCCGACGCACTCAACCGCACCAGCCGGAATCCCGCGCCGCACCGCGAAATCCGCGGACTCGAACTGGTCGACCGGGTCATCGACATCAGCCAGTCGCCGATCGGACGCACGCCGCGCTCGAACCCCGCGACTTATAGCGGGCTGTTCACGCCGATCCGCGAGCTGTTCGCCGGCACCCAGGAGGCGCGCTCGCGCGGCTATGCGCCGGGCCGTTTCAGCTTCAACGTCAAGGGCGGGCGCTGCGAAGCCTGCCAGGGCGACGGCGTACTGAAGGTCGAGATGCACTTCCTGCCCGACATCTACGTTCCCTGCGACGTCTGCCGCGGCAAGCGCTACAACCGCGAGACGCTGGAGATCCGCTACAAAGGCAAGAACATCTACGAGGTGCTCGACATGACCGTCGAGGACGCAGCCGTGTTCTTTCAGAACGTGCCCGTCGTCGCGAAGAAACTGCAGACCCTGATCGACGTCGGCCTGTCCTACGTCCGCCTCGGCCAGAATGCGACGACGCTGTCCGGCGGTGAGGCGCAGCGGGTCAAGCTCGCGAAGGAACTGTCGAAACGGGACACCGGCAACACGCTGTATATCCTCGACGAGCCGACGACGGGGCTGCACTTCCACGACATCGAGCAGCTCCTGCACGTGCTGCACCGTCTGCGCGATCGCGGCAACACCATCGTCGTTATCGAGCACAACCTCGACGTCATAAAGACCGCCGACTGGATCATCGACCTGGGTCCCGAAGGCGGCGACGGCGGCGGTGAGATTATCGCGACCGGCACGCCGGAGCGCGTCGCCGCCGACAAGCGTTCATTTACCGGACAGTATCTGAAACCACTCGTCGATGGCCGCGGCGAAGCGCGCAGAAGAACCCGCGTCGGTTCGTAAATACAGGGACGGCTCGATCAGCTCGAGTTCCATCAACAGGAACCGGTCTCCCTCGTCACGCACGAGGTCGGCACGGCCGTAAGCCGGCTTCGGCTCGACACAATCGAAGATGGCGCGGGCGGCATCGACGATCGCAGGCGCCGGATCTACGGCGCGAATCGCTGCCCCGTGTTCCTCCTGGCTGCGGAAGTCGCCGGCCTTGGGCGTCTTCAGGATCGCGTGGCTGCATTCGCCGCCGAACCAGATCAGCGAGTACTCGCCTTCCGCGATCACGTTCGGCATAAACGGCTGCACGAAAAAGCGCCGCCGGGCGAACGTCTCGGAGAGCACCCGGATCAGCCCGGGCGGCACGGGCTCGGTCAGCACGTACGTATCGGCGGCATTCGCACCGACGGCGGGTTTCACGACGATGCGTTCGGTGTCGTGGGCCGCGAACCAGCGCGGGATCTCGGCCGCGTCGAACCGCTCGCACCACAGGCTCGGCACGACCGCCCCGCCGCGCGCCTCGATGTCGCGCAAGTAGTTCTTCTCCAGGTTCCAGTGGACCAGCGGCAGCGGGTTGATGAGTACCGCTGCCGAACGGTCGATGGTCGTGAGGACGTCCAGGAACCGCTCCACCTGTTGCGGGTAATCCCAGGGCGTGCAGATATAGACGGCATCGAAGAAGTCCCAGTCGATCCCCGGGTCGTTCCAAACCACGGGTTCCGCGCACCAGCCGAGATCGGCCATGGCGTCGTAGCTGAGCTCGTAGTCGGTAACGAAATCCCCGGGCTCGGCCATCGTCAGGTAGGCGCAACGTTTCACGCTGCGAATAGTACTCGATCGGTCACTGCGATTGCGCCGCCTGCTCCTCGGCAAAATGACCCGTCTCGAGGAACCGGATCGTGAGCTCGATCGTGTCGTCCATACTCATGATGAAGGCGTGCGAATGCTCGACGACGACGAAGTCATCCATGCCCTCGAGCCGGGTGTCGGCGACCGACACCTTGCCGTCGTCCGGGTCGTCGAGTATTGCCGAGCCGACGGGATCGATCGACCGGTCGCCCGCGATCACGCCGAGTTCGAAATCCGCGGGGCCGAGCGCCAGCGGCACGCTCTCTTCGCCCTTGCCGAGCTGCTTGCCCGCCGGGCCGGTGAACCAGTCGTAGCCGGGCATGTCGGCGAGTTCATCGGCGACCGCGCTGCCCTGGTTCGGCGGTGCCAGCATCACCACCCGGCCGAGCTCCGGGATCGCGGCTTCGGACAGGTATTGCCGCACGAGGATGCCGCCGAGAGAATGCGTGACGAAGTCGATCTTCGTCGCGTCCGGCATCGCCCGGCAGCCCTCGAGTCCCTCGGTCACGGCCATCCGCGCGAGTTTCCCGATCGGGTAGTCGCGCGACGGATAGTCGACGTTGACGGCCAGGAAGCCCGCTTCGCGCAGCGCATCGTACATCGTGTCCATCGATGCCGAGGTGCGTCCGAGCCCGTGCAGCAGCACGACGCAGTCGGCCGCCGGCACCGGTGCGGCCGCCGCCGACAGCAGCAAGGCGCACAGCACGAGACGTCTCATGCTGCGACGAAGCCGCGGCCACGCAGTTGCCGGTCGTGCCAGGATCCGAGCAGGAGCAGCGCGCTCACGGCGCCCAACAGCGCCCAGGCCATGTCCGACTGCGTGTCCCAGGCGTAGCCCTGCGTGCCGAGAAAGGACTCCGCCGCGTCGCCCGACAACAGCGCCACCCACCACTCGATCAGCTCGTAGAACGCGCTGATCGCGAGGCACACGCAGACGACCAGGAAATTCCGCCAGGCGGTGCGCGTGACGACATTCAGGCGGATCAGCAGTTCGCGTGCAACGATCGCCGGCACGAAGCCCTGCGTGAAGTGCCCGAGCTTGTCGTAGTTGTTGCGCGTCTGGTCGAGCACCTCGCGCAGCCACTCGCCGGCCGGCACCAGCGCGTAAGTGTAGTGGCCGCCGACCATCAGCACGATGCAGTGGAAGAGGATCAGCACACAGGTCAGCGTCGTCAGCGGAAAGCGTTCGCGGGTCGTCCACAGGATCAGTGCGGCGATGAGCGCCGGCGTCACCTCCAGCCACCACGTCGGATAGTCGTGCGGCGCGATCGCCGACCACGCGAGCACGCCGAGGAACACGACGATCCATGCGAACCTGCCGGCCCGCATCGACTTACGCCTTCAGCGGCCGGGCGCGCCAGTAGCCGCCGCTCGTAAAGCAGCGCCAGACCCACGGCAACCAGCGTATCAGCGCGAAACTCAGCCACAGGGCCCAGGCGAGGATCAGCACCTTGTACACCCACAGTGGCACGGTCCATGCGGCGGCCGTCGGCAATGCACCGTCGCTGCTGTCCGCGAACCAGTTGAGCGTGTTGCCATAGGAACCGTTGCCGGCGACGTGCATGTCGGGAGTGCCGAGCAGCCCGACCGACAGGCTGCCGAGTATCGACAGCAGCGCGATGACGGTCAGCGCGGCGACGAGGACCTGGCCGAGATTGTAGTGCCACCAGGCCTTGTCCGACCTGACGCGTTCCTTGGCGCCGCAGACGAGCAGCCACGCGACGACGAGCCCGAGTACCGGCCAGTTGAAGGTCGAAAAGCCGAGGCCGAGCAGTAGCCAGTGCCGTGTCCCGAGCGGCGCGAGCGTCGTGCGTCCCAGAATTATGGCGAACAGGATCAGCACGGCGAGTTCGGACCAGTACAGCACGGCCGGACCGAGCCGCGGCCCGCGTGTCGCCAGCAGCCAGCGGTTGCGCGGCAGCTGCGTGGCGAGCGTGATGTTGCTCGAGGCCGCGCCGATGTCGACGTCCGGCGTCCGCGTCACGAAGCCGACGTCGCCGACGGCGCGCCAGGCGATACTGACGTCGTGTTCGCCGGGGACGATCGGCAGCCGGAGTTCGCCGTCTTCGGCCCGCAGCGACTGAGACTCGCCGTCGATCTCGACCTCGGTGACCTCGGCATCCGCCGGCAAGCGGATCACGTGTTGCGCGCCGCGGGTGCTGCGGTACTTGAGGTCCAGCGTCACGTTGCTGGAACGGTCGCCCACTTCCGACGTCAGGCTCACCGAATCGAAGGCCAGCGTCGATCCCGCGCTGGCCTCGGGACGCGTCGCCTCGATCGTGAGCTGCTCGCCGCCACGCGGGTAGAACAGCGCGACGCGCGCGCCGTTCGCGGACTGCGGATTGTCACTCTCCGGCACGCCGCTGAAATCGGCGTGCCAGACGGCGCCGACGCCGACGCGCCAGATCTCTTGCCAGGCGGTGCCGGTTTCGGCCGTCACGGTCAGCGGCGATTGCCGAGGCAGGTTCGAATGCCAGCTCACCGCGGACTGGTTCGGACTCATCGACACCAGGATCCTGCCGTCTTTCACGGTCATGCCCTCGGTGACAACGGTCTCGCCGTCGAGCAGCGGCAGCTCGAGCGTCAGTGCACCCTGCTGCGGCGCAACGCGCGTGACCTTGGTCGTCGCACGCCAGTCGAGGTCCAGGTCGATCGAGCGCTCGACGCGGGCGAAGGCCGGGAAGCGGCTGCTCTCCCAGCGCGGTGCCCCCGCCCCGCCGGTTGCGGCCTCGAGCCGCGTCAGCTGCAGCGAGCCGGACAACAGCCGGCGGTCCTTGATACCGGCCACCTGCCAACCGTCCGCCGTCGCCTCGATGACCCGCGGCGGCGTCGGGAATGCAATCTCCAGGCTGTCGACCGCGGGCACCGCACCGGCGACGTCGATCGTGTGTTGCCCGGCCGCGAGCCGCACCCAGAGCGTGCCGTCCGGGCGCCGGAACACCTCGCCCGATGCGGTGCCGTCGAGACGGACAGCATTCGGATGCCAGCCCTTCCCGGAGCCCGGCAACGGCACGGCGACCTCGGCCAGCGCGTTTACGGTCAGCCGCATCGTCACTGAATCCCGGGTCACGCGGACATCCGCGGCCGCCAGCTCGGCACAACGCGGCGCGCACTCCGGCGGCTTCGTGAGGCGTTGCCGGAGCTCATCCAGCAAGGCCTTGTCCGGCATGTCGGCTCGTGCCGACGGGGCGGCACTTGCGAACAACGCGAACACAAAGACGACGATGAGTGCGCTCGCGGGCGTACTGCCGGCGCCGAGGCCGGCCGGCAGCCTGAGACGCGGCCCGAGGATCTCGCGCGCGAACACCGCGGCGAACGCAAGTAGCGCGAGCACTTCGACGAAGCGCAACAGCGTGACGGCCCAGCGCGGCAGGATGACGAGGCGCAGGGTCTGGTCCGCGTCGACCGGCCCGTCCCAGGCCAGCTCGTAACTGCTCCACTCCCAGGACGGCACACCGGTACCCGTCTGCACGACGGCGTTGGGCGCGTAACGCGCGTACTTCGTCCCGGCACGGCTCCCCGTCACCGCTATTTCCTCAAGCGTACTCGGGGCCTTGCTGGCCGCCATGTCGTACACTTGCTGCCCGGATTCGAGCCGGCGCTGAGGCACGATGCCCGAAGCCTCCGCCGGGGGCGCTGAAGGTACGTTGGGTGAAAACTGAGCATGGGTGGTATGCGCCTCGAGCTGCGGGTAGATCGCGATGCGCAGCTGACCGGCGATGAACGGCACGAGCACCAGCACCAGGGCCACGGCGCTCAGCGCGAGATAGGTCTGCACCGCCTGCCGCAGGCGGCCCGCCGGCGCGACGCGCAGCAGCGCGCTCGCGACCAGCAGGTTCAGCCAGAGCCACGACGGCGAATACAACTCGTGATAACTGAGCACCAGTGCGAGGAGCGCGATCAGGCCGGCCCCGCGGCCCAGCAGGCGCCAGGTGCCGATGGTGACGATCAGCACCAGGAAGAAGTCGGGCAGCTTCCAGCTGCCGACCCAGCTGCCGGGTGCGCGGTCGGCGCCCGGCGCGGCGAGCAGCCTCGCGCCCGGTGGCAGCCGCAATTCGGACCACACGCTCGTGAAACGCGCGTCCCAGCCGGTCGCCGGCATCCTGCCGCGGGTCTCGCCGCGCGCCAGCGTCTCCAGCGACAGGTCCCGGTTGCGCAGCTCGACACCCTCGTGCCCTTCGCCGGCACCCTGCGTGATGAGCAGGTTGTCGCCGTCTTGCTTTGCCATCAGCAAGGCGAACGGCCTGGCCATGTCCAGCCGCCAGCCGGTGCGCATCGTGCCGTTGATCTCGTCCAGGGCGGTGAAACCCCGTCCGTCGAAATCGAGCCACAGCGTCCGCCTGAGATCGAGGTCGTTGTCGGCCGAGACGATCCCGCGGCTGCGCTCGGTCAGCGTCAGCGTGTCGCCGGGATTCATGCGGAAAGCCGGTAGTTGCTGCCAGTCGCCGGGTACCTGGACCTGCGCCGGATCCACCGGCGACGGGCCCTCGGCCATGGTTACCCGCAACAGGTCGTTCGAACGGTAACTCCAGATCTCGTTGTCCGGCAGGTTCACCTCCGGTGCGCGCAGCGACAGCGCGTCGAGCACGCCGGCCGCGCGCGCCTCGACGTTGACGACCCAGCGTCCCGGGCGCACTTGCACGCGGAGCTTGCCGTCGGGCTCGAGACGTGCCGGCAACCGGCTGTCGATGGCGAGTGGCGTAAAACCTTCCGGCAATAACGGCCCGAACAGCTCCTCGCGGACGCCGCCGGCGACGTCGATCTGCAGCCGGGTCATGAGCCGGGTCGGCACGTTGTCGGCGACCAGCCGGTACACCGTGGTCGTCACGGCATCGCGTTCGGCGCTCTCAGGCTTTCGCTCGCCCAGGAACAGTCCGCCGGAGGTGCGCTCCGGCCGCTCCACGCGCCGCCCGTCGACGCTGAGCGCCACGAGTCCGACGCTGTCCGGGACCCGCAGTACCCCCGGTTTCTCGTCCCAGTCGAAGCGCCCCGCCACGCGGTAGCTGCCCGGTCCGAGGTAGAGGCTCGGCACGCCGCCGTGCAGCACGACCTCCGCGGCGCGCTCGTTGACGGTGACCCGATCCGGCCAGTAGTCGGTGTCCCCGGGCAATGGCAGCCATTGGTCGCCGGCATGCACGGACCACTCGAGCGTGAAGCGCGCGCCGCCGCCGGTCACGGCCACGTCGAGCAGGCCCGGCCAGGCACACAGGAAATCGCCGCGGTCCCGGGCGGCCGCGCTGAACCAGAACGGGCAGTCGAGGTACTCCCTGCCGTCGAGTACCCAGGGACGCCAGTCCTCGAGCGCTTTGGGCACGTAGGTCTCGGCGGCCTGGGCGGCGCCGTGCAGCAACCCGGCAAGCAGGACGACCTTGAGAAACCTGGACATCGACGATCTCCCCGTGGACGTGGCAGTGAGACTATACCTAAACGTAGCGGCGATGCGCTGCGGTCTGCGGACGATTCGCTGTCGCGGCGCAAGCACCGCTCCTACAATGCGCCCATGACTCTGGTGCGCTTCGATGCAGTGACGCTCGCCTTCGGCGAGCAGACGATCCTGAAAGATGCCGATTTCGCGATCGAATCGGGCGAACGCGTCTGCCTCATCGGCCGCAACGGCGCGGGCAAGTCGACCACCTTGCGCCTGATCACCGGCCAGGTGGAACCGGACAGCGGCGAAATCGTACCCGGCGCACATCTCGTGGTCAGTCAGCTCGAGCAGACCCTGCCGGAAGCGCTGCCGCAACCGGTCCGGGAGGTCGTGCGCTCCGGCCTCGCCGACATCGAACGCCTGCTCGCCGAATACCACCGGCTGTCGCAGGCGGAGCTCGACCGGCAGGGCCTGGCCGAACTCGAATCCTTGCACGCCAGGATCGACACGCACGACGGCTGGCACGTCGAACAACGCGTCGAGGAGATCGTCACGGAACTCGACCTGCCGGGCGACAAGACGATGAGCGAGCTCTCCGGCGGCTGGCGCCGCCGCGTCGCGCTGGCGCGGGCTCTCGTCCAGAAGCCGGATCTCCTGCTGCTCGACGAACCGACCAACCATCTCGACATCGCGACGATCCGCTGGCTGGAGGATCGGGTCTATGCCTGGCCCGGCGCGGTCCTCTTTATCACCCACGACCGCGCATTCCTGAAACGGTTGGCGACGCGCATCGTCGAGATCGACCGCGCGAAGCTCACGAGCTGGCCGGGCGACTTCGACCGTTACCTCGAGCGCAAGGAGAAGGCACTCGAGGACGAGGCCGCCGCCAATGCGCGTTTCGACAAGAAGCTCGAGCAGGAAGAAGAATGGATCCGGCAGGGCATCAAGGCGCGCCGCACGCGCAACGAGGGTCGCGCGCGTGCACTCGCCCGGATGCGCGAAGAACGCGCGCAGCGGGTCAAGCCGGACGCTCGCGCACGCATCCATATCGAGGAAGCCGAGCAATCGGGGCGCAAGGTCATCCGCGCCCGCAACGTGAACTACCGATTCGGCGACGTGCCGCTGATCGAGAACTTCTCGATCAAGATCATGCGCGGCGACCGTATCGGCCTGATCGGAAACAACGGCGTCGGCAAGACGACCCTGCTGCGCTTGTTACTCGGCGAACTCGAACCACAATCCGGAACCATAAAGCACGGTACCGGGCTCGAGGTCGGCTATTTCGACCAGTTGCGGCAGACCCTCGACCTGGAGAAGTCGGTCGCCTACAACGTCGGAGAGGGCCGCACCTACATCAAGCTCGGCGGCAAGGACCGCCACGTCGTCGGTTACCTGAAAGGTTTCCTGTTCGGTCCGAAACGCTCGATGACGCCCGTCAAGGCGTTGTCGGGCGGCGAACGGAACCGCGTCATTCTCGCCAAGTTGTTCACACGGCCTGCCAACCTGCTGGTGCTTGACGAGCCTACCAATGACCTGGACGTCGAGACGCTCGAGGTGCTGGAGGAGAAGCTGTGCGAGTACGCCGGCACGCTGATCGTCGTGAGCCATGACCGGGAGTTTCTCGACAACGTGGTGACCAGCACGATCGTGTTCGAGGCCGACGGCCGTATCCAGGAGTATGTCGGCGGCTACAGCGACTGGGTGCGGCAGGGCCACCGGCTCGCAGAAACCGACAGCCCGTTCGAGTCGAGTGGGCGCAGGCAACCGACGGACGATCGCAAGCGCCGCAAGCAACAGACGAAACTCGGCTACATGGATCAGCGTGAGCTGGACCGACTGCCGGACGAGATCGCCGGGATCGAAGCACAAATCGCGGAGCTGCAGCGGCGCGTGTCGGAACCCGGCTTCTATGCGCAGGACCGGGACGACGTACAGGCCACGCTAACGCAGCTCGCCGACAGCGAGGCCTTGCTCGAGGCACGCATCGAGCGCTGGAGCGAACTGGAGCAGTTGCGCGAGAGTTTCCTGTAATCGCGGCTGAAGCCGCGATCCGCTTCAATCCCAGCGATTGGCGGTCTCGGCGAAGTGTTCGCTCTCCGCCGGCACGACGCAGAAGCGCTGCCCGGTCGGTGCCTCCATGACCCACCAGCTCAGGATCTTCTCGAGACGGCGGGCACCCAGCGCCTCGAGACGCCGGACCTCGGCGTCGATGTCGTCGCTTTCGATGTCGAGATGCACGCGGCTGTCGTGATCGACCTTCTGCACTTCCACGTGCGGCTCGCGCGGGGGCGTGGAAAGGACGACATATCGCTCTCGCTCTTCCCGCAGGCGCGGCCAGCCGAGTGCGGCAGTCCAGAACTCTGCCGCCGCGTCGAGGTCGTCTGTACGGCAATCGATGCTCACCCCTGCGAGGCGGCTGCGGTGCACGGTTTCGCTCCGGGTTCGTGGACGGGTCGCGTCAGATAGTAGCAGACATCTGCGTGCGGCATGTCGTGTGGGTAGTCGTCGATGACGAATCCCATCGCTTCGTAACAGCGGCAGGCCCGCGCATTGTCCCGGAAGACGAACAGCGAGAATTCGTCACATGGGAATCGCGCCGCGCCGGCCCGCATCAGCAGCTCGACCAGCCGCTTGCCGATGCCGCGGCCGCGCAGGGCCGGATCCACAACGAGCCGCGCCAGATTGATGCGCCCCGAGCGCACATAGAGCTGGCCGAAGGCAGTGAACCGGCCGCCCGGATCGAACAGGCTGTAACTCGCCATCCGTCCCCAGTAGATGTCCTTGCGGAAGCTGCGCCGTGTGAACGGGTATCGGAATGACGGGCCGCCCCAGATCACGACGTCGGCCTTGCCGCCAAACCACAGCATCATCGCATCGACATCCGCCGGTGCTGCGGTCTTCAGCTCCCAGTCGTTTGAATGCAACACTTCGGCCATCATCGGCGCGTCAGCCGCCCGGCATGGTCTCCGAGAAGTAACGGTCGAAGGCGCGGTGCACCGTCTCCGGCGACACCCCGATCGCCTCGACGGCCTGATTGAATTTCTCCATCTCGGCCACCTCGCGGCGGCCATCGGCCGCGATCACCTTGAGCGCCATCAGCGTGATCTCCTCCTTCTCGGCATCGGACAGGGTGGGACCCAGATCGGCGAGCATCGCTCCCAGCTCCGGCTTCTCTGCCAGCTCGCTCATCGCACGCGTCAGGAGCTCGAGAGATTGCGCTCCCTGCAAATGGAAATGCTCCTCGATCAGGTCGATCATCTTCGCCGATTCATCGGGGTGGATCGATCCGCTGCCACGCGCAATGAAAATCAGCATCGCCGCGACCAGGAATTGCGCATCGTATGTCTCTGTCCCCGACGACGTCTCGATGATCAACGTCGTGCCTTCCAGGCGTTTCGAGCGGATCGTGTCAGTCATACGCCGTTCACTCCGTTTCGTAGCGCTTGCGCATCAGTTTGACGGATCGTTCTATGATCGTCTGCAGAATCTTCGAGTCGACGTCGTCGAGCGACTTTATGTAAAGGCAGGATTTGCCTGTCTTGTAGTGGCCCAGTCGTTTCATGAGAGCGGTGAACGTCCTGAAACCAGGCATGACATAGACGACGAGGCTCTGCTTGCGCGCGGAGAAGCCGGTGAGTATCCACTCACCCTCTCGTCCGCTCTCGTATCGGTAGTGATATGACCCGTAGCCGACGATACTCGAGCCCCACATCCGCGGTGTTGCGCCCGTCGCCTTGCGCATCATGGACGCGATCCGCTTCGCGTCTGCGCGCCTGGCTCTGTCCTCGATCGATTTCAGGTACGCCGTCACGCTGGCGTCATTTCTTCTCGTCTTGACGTACGCCATCGCAGCCCCCATCGGCAGCATGCCCGCCGATGATACCCCTGTCACGTTGGCAATGCTCCAGACGGCGTCAGTGCGACGTGCCGAAAAGGCGGTCTCCCGCGTCGCCGAGACCCGGAACTATGTATTTGTTTTCATTAAGATAATCGTCAATCGCCGCCGTGTAAACATGGACGTCCGGATGACGCTCTTCCATGAGTGCCAGACCCTCGCGACAGGTCACAATACAGATGACGACGATCTGCCCGGCACCGGTCTTTTTCAGCAGATCGATCGCCGCGACCATCGAGCCGCCGGTCGCCAGCATCGGATCGATCACGATGCAGGTGCCGCCATCGGTCTGTGGCGGAAAGCGATCGTAATAGCTCACCGGACGTTTGGTTTCTTCGTCACGGTAAAGGCCGACGAAGCCCACCCGCGCCGTCGGCACGAGTTCGAGGATACCCTCGAGCATGCCGACGCCGGCGCGAAGGATCGGAACGACGACGATGTCGGTGTCGATCTTGCGGCACTTCGCCATCGACATCGGTGTCTGCACTTCGACTTCCCGGGTCCTGATGTTCTTCAGCGCCTCGTAGCAGAGAAACTCGGTGATCTCGGTTGCCAGCTCGCGGAATCGCTTGTGCCCGGTCTCGACATTACGAATGATCGCCAACTTATGTTGCACGCAGGGATGATCGATCTGCACATGCATGGGCTTACTCCGTGTCGGTTACGTGGGTTCTATGGGCCTTTGAGCCGAAGGAGCGGCCGTTCCGCCTCGATCAGGACGGCGCCGAACGCGCCGCTGATTTCGTATCGGCCGTCGCCCAGTTGTCGCAGTCCCGTGATCGCACCGTTCTTCAGCTTCTTTACGGCGGCGGACAGCTTCGTCGCCGCCGGAGCGTCGTCGGACGCAACCCGTTCGCAGAAAGGAAATTCGATGACGGCCGGGCGTATGCACACCTTCTCTTTCGGACGCGGCGTCTCGTAGAAGGGGTGTTCCGGCGTCAGCAGCACATCGATGTCGATGAGCAATGCGTCGGAGTGGATCTCCCACGACAGGACGAACGACCGGGTGAGATCGACGGCGGCGAACTCGCGCAACTCGCGCCAGTCTGTCGGATACTCCCCGCTCATCGTCGCTGCACCCCGCTGGTCGGCGCCGCAGCCTTTGCATCGTCCTGGCCGATCGCCCGGATGAAACCGGACTTGTCGGCAGGCGACACCAGTATGAATCGCCCCTTGCCGTAACGGATCCTTAACCGGTCGAGAGACAGAGCCGGAGATGACAATGCGCTGCGCGTCATTTCCACCGACTGTATCTGATCCAGCGGCACTTTCCAGCACAGCGGCCCCGACCGCGCCTTGAGCACGCCTCGATCCACCGTGTAACTCGTGTTGAGGAGCACGGACAGCAGCAGGGCGAGGACTGCCAGGCTACCCAGGATAATCCCAGTCGTCGTCAGCGGATCACGCACGCTGATCGCGGCGCCAACTATTACCCCGAGTTCCGTCGCAATCACGAACCCGATCAGGACCCGAAACCACCAGTCCACCTTGGATCTGAAGACTCTCTTCGCCATGCCTTTACCAGCTTAGCAGACGGACCGGCCTTCATGACCCGGATGATGCGACCGTCGTGTTCGAGAATCCGGCCATCCCGGTCATCAAGTCGTCGAGCGCAAACAGGCCCATGCAGGGGACTGCGCCCCGGTCCGACACCGCGCCGACGCGCGTCAGCCAGGCCATCAGCCAGAGTACGAGTTGCTCCAGCCGGGACTAGAGCGCGGCCTGGAAAGACACGCCGGGCACGAGGATCCTCTCGTTTGCGTCCATTACCCTTCGATCGCCGCACCCTCCGGGACGCCGTCGAAGAAATCGACGAGCCCGGTCTCCAGTGAATACTCGGCGCCAACGATAACCAGGCCCTCGTCTCGTTCGAGTTCTTCGAGAATGTCGGAGCCGTGCCGCAGGTGTTCGGCCGAGGCGCGCACATTCGTGCGTACAGCCTCCGCGACAAGCGTTTCCAGGTTACTGCCGAGTCCTTCGTCGATGAGCGTCTGCACAGATGGCCGCACGAAGTCGACGATGGAACGAAGATTGCGCGAACGCAGTTCCGTCGGAGCGCGCAGTTCCTCCACGGTCGCATGTATCGCGCCGCAGTCGGAATGGCCCATGACGACGACGAGGCGCGTGCCGAATTTCGTCGCGGCGAACTCGACGCTGCCGATCTGCGACGGCGCCACGACGTTTCCGGCAACGCGGATGACGAAGAGGTCGCCGAGGCCCTGATCGAAAACGATCTCCGCCGGGACGCGGGAGTCGGAACAGCCCAGGATGATGGCGAAAGGTTCCTGGCCGCCGACGAGGTCTGCCGGACGGGTCTCGCGATGTACCTGGCCGGTCCTGTCGTTGGATGCAAAGCGGCGATTGCCTTCGCGCAGCCGGATCAGTGCCTCGAGAGCGTCGATCACGTGTCCGACTCCGACCCGCGGGCCTGCCACGAGGCATAGAGGAACTGCTGGATGCCGCCTGCCGGCGTTCGATGCTCTTCGAGTTCGCTGCGGCGCAATGAGAACAGCGGCTCGAGCAGGCCCTGCAGCTCTGCGAGCGAATAGCGATGCACGTCGAGGCCGCTGCAACGTAACGGACCCTCGGGTCCGAACGTGGCGATGATGAAATGGCCGTCCGGCGCTAACCCCGTGCGCAGCACTTCGAGATAACTGTCCCGATCGGCGGGATCGACGAGAAAATGGAACACCGCCCTATCATGCCAGACGGTATAGCGGCGCGGGGGCACGAATTGAGTGATGTCCGCCTCGATCCATTCGACGCCTGCGGCCTTTGTACCGAGCCGCGCCCGCGCCCGTTCCAGCGCCGCGCCGGCGATGTCGAGCACTGTAACGTCGCTGTGTCCGGACTCGATCAGCGAGTCGACCAGCATCGACGCACCGCCGCCGACGTCCAGCAAGGGCTCCGAAAGGGGCACGCCGGTAGACCGGATCAGTTCCAGCGACCGGGCCGGCCTCGGTTGATACCAGGAGACTTCGTCGGCCTTCTTCTCGGTATAGACACGCTCCCAGTGGCGCTTGCGAGGGGCGCTGACGAGACGCCCTTTCGTTCCCGAAACCGAATCCTGCCCCATCACAACACCTTCCGGAAACAGACGAGCTCGTGTACTTCGGTGTAGCCGAGGGCCGTGTGCGCGTCCCGGCTCGGGCGGTTCGCCAGGTCAGCGTCGCTGGCCATCTCGGACAGACCCAGCTCGCGAGCCCATGCCTCGGCGGCCTCGACCAGGCGTGAACCAATTCCCCGCCGCCGGAGCGCGGGATCGACCCACCAGCCTTCGATATAGCCCACCGGCGAACTGTCACAGCCGTCCGCGAAGGGTCTCGTCCCGGCTTCCAGGAACCCGCACAGACTGCCATCCGACAGCTCTGCGACAAGAGACACACCGTCGTCGCTCGTGCCGGACAGAAACGCATCGATCTCGGCGGCTTGATTCGCGGCGTCGCCCGGCCAGAATGACAGGCGCATGCGCAGCCATTGCTTCCGGTCACGCACCGTCACGGGTCGAATCGTCACAGCAATAGCGGGTTCAGTTTCCATACCGAGTAGTTCAGCGCGGACGCAAATGCGACCCACAAGAAATACGGAACGAGCAGCGCTCCCGACAACGGGCTGATGCGCCAGAACCTCACCAATGTCACCACGATAAGGCTGCACAAAAGAACAATATCCAGAAACGCGAGGCCCCCCTGGTGCCAACCGAAGAAGAGCCAACTCCAGAGTCCGTTGAAGAGCAGCTGCAGCACAAAGAAGAAGAGAGCGACTCGGACAAACCGGGATTCGCGGTCTCGCCAGACCAACCAGGCAGCCACCGCCATGAGCCCGTACAGTATCGTCCAGACGGGGCCGAATACCCAGGATGGCGGAGCCCAATACGGCCTGTCGAGTTCAGCGTAGAACGTACCGGCTTGCGACGAGGCGACGGCGCCTGTCGCCGCCACGACATAGCATGCGGCCAGCCACGCGAGCAGTCCGTAGACCTGTCTCTTTTTCGATTCCGGAGACATGGCAATTCTATGCGCAGTTCAGCCAGACACCGGAAAGACGATGCAGGTGCTTTTCCGAGCTTCCATTCTGAAAGTATCCGGTCCGAAGCTTACGCTCGCAAGTGAAGCGCCTGCGGGCTCGTGAGCTCGACGTCCCGCAGAAGAGCGCTCTCAGGCGGCGCCCGTGACGATCTCCATGCCCTCGCCGAGTGCAAAGTTGAAGACGAGGATGGCCGTCGTGTAGGCCAATGCCCGCGTTCTTCGGATCGCCAGATTCATCGTGAGAACCAGGTACGTTGCGACGACCAGGACGAGGATCTCGATCAACCCTGTCCAGCGTTCGATGCCCGCAATTCGCAGCGCAAAATGGACGACGATGACGACGATCAAAGGCACGACTACGGCGCCTGCGATAGCGAACGCGTCCAGATCGTCTCTTTGTCGCTCGAACAGGTAAATCAGTGCGTACAGAAGAACAAACGTGAAAATTGCGCCGATCATTCCGCTTCTCCCCGGAGCCGCTCAACGCCGAATATTCGTTGCGGCAAGTATCCGGCGGGGATGCGACTTCCGCAAGTTGCAGGATCGTATCGGGCATCAGGTTTGTGGCAATGCGTGACGCAACACGATGACGATGAGGACGACGAAACTGACGAACAGGACAAATATGGGTAACGTCATCACTAAACCCCCCTTCTCAAATGTCAACATTGCGATGTCAGGCAGCAGCGTCGGTCAGTCTCCGTCGAATCTCCACCTCGGAAAGGCCCAGAATCCGGACTACCTTGCGGGGAGATGACGTACCGGAAACAATCTTCACTTCTGATAGGGACAATCCCAGAGTCTCACTCAGCAGAGCCTCGACCGCGGCATTGGCTTTACCGCGTTCCGGCGGAACGGAAACGCGTACCCGCAACGTGTCGCCGAGCCATCCGGCGATGCAGCTGCGCGATGACCCTGCGACAACCTTGATCGGGAGTTTGACGCCGGCCGGACTCATTGTCGGACCCCGTGCATGACGATCGGCTATTCCGCCATCAGAGTTCCCTGATGGTAGACGATCTTCCAGTCGTGTCCATCGAGACGCCAGATCGTCGATCTCCGGCTGCGGCGGCCTTCCTGGTCCAGCTCGTAGGTTGCCAGGTACAGGTTCGGTGCCAGCCGCCGGCATGCAAAGTCCGAGACGCGGCAGGACTCGACAACGGGTCCGGAGTGCCTCGCTTCCAGGATGTCCAGGATGGCCGACCTGGAATACTTGCGCCCGGAGGCACCTACCTCCCAGAAGTCCGACGCGACCATGGATTCGAAATCGGCGCGGGACGTGCCCAAGTCGGGGCGATGAAAGATCGGCTCTCGTGCAGCAAGCAATTCTGTGACTTGTTCAATGGAGAAATCAGCGTTCTTCATCTTCCTTGGCATCCTGGCTGGCGTGTATTGTTTCACGTAGGCAGAATCGTCACGGGACATCGGCCAGCGATGTCTCGAGCCAGGACCAATACCATTCGAGAAACGAGACCCTGCCCGACGATTCGGCCGTCTCGGGATAAATACCATTTTGATTGGCCCTGTCATCGACCCACACGTTTCCGCGCTCGGCGCCCGTGATGACCAGGTAATTGCGGGTCGCGCAGCCCTGGTGACAGATCGGCACAGCACCGTCGACGAGACTCGACTTCCAGGTATCGTTGTCCAGCATCAGGTACCAGATCTTCTCTTCCTCCGCACATCGGAACACCGCCGGCGGCGAGAATCGCTCCTCGGGCAGATTCCACGCTCGGTCGTGAGGAAATGGACGAGACAATACACCCGCAAGGCCGTCGCCTTCGGCCCACGCCTCCGGCGGACCGCCGGCGCCGTCCCAGTAGCCGAGCGGGAAGATACCGTGGTACGGGCCGGCCCCGCCATTCCCGCATTCCAGGAGAAACGACCGATACGCATCCGGCAGGATCACCGAGTGGGATGTCTCGAATTCGCGAAGCTCGGCGGCCGTCAACAGGGGATTCAAAACATAGCGATGCTGGCTGGAGCCGAAGATGTCGAAGGCCGTGTCACGCTCGCGCAACTCGTTGAGACGTTCCCGGATCTGCACGAGTTCCTTCGAAGTTGCCGAAGCCATCTAACGACCTCTTGGTGCCGGACCAGCCTGGCGCCGTGAGCCGCTGTCGCTCTAACCCAGTCTGCGGATGCCGATCGCGTCGCGGATCCGGGCCAGGAAAGGTGCGGCGAGTTCGCGCGCGCGTTTGGCGCCCTTTTGCAGCTCCCGCTCGACGATCACCGGGTCGGCGATCAGCCGCTCGTACTCGGCACGCGCCGGCTTGATGTGTTCGTTGATGTATTCGAACAGCACCTGCTTCATCTCGCCCCAGGCGATACCCTCGGCGTAGCGCTGCTCGATAGCCTTCGTCTCTTGCGGTGTCGCAAACGCTTTGAAAATGTCGTACAGCGTACTGTCGGACGTTTCCTTGGGCTCGCCGGGCTCGAGACTGTTGGTCTTGATCTTCAGGATCAGCTTGCGCAGGCGCTTCTCGTCGGCGAACAGCGGGATCGTGTTGTTGTAGCTCTTCGACATCTTGCGGCCATCGAGCCCCTTCAGCACGGCCGTGTTCTCGCCGATCACGGCCTCCGGAATCGCGAAGGTCTCGCCGTAGTGATGGTTGAAGCGCTGGGCGATGTCGCGCGCCATCTCCACGTGTTGCTTCTGATCCTGTCCCACCGGCACTTTCGTCGACTTGAACATCAGGATGTCGGCCGCCATCAGGATGGGATAACTGAAGAGCGCCATCATCACGCCCTTGTCCGGGTCCTTGTTGCCGCCCTCCTCGTTCGCCTGCACGGCCGCCTTGTACGAGTGCGCCCGGTTCATGAGGCCCTTGGCCGTCATGCCATGCAGGATCCAGGTCAGTTCGGTGATCTCCGGGATGTCCGACTGCCGGTAAAAATAGGCATGGTCGGTATCGAGTCCGAGCGCCAGCCAGGCCGCCGCGATCTCGAGCGTCGAGCGGCCGATCCTGTCCGGGTCCTCGTTCTTGGCCAGCGAATGGTAATCGGCGAGGAAATAGAAGTGCTGCGTGGAACGGTCCTTGCTCGCCTCGATGCCCGGGCGGATCGCACCCACGTAGTTGCCGATGTGCGGCGTGCCCGTCGTCGTGATGCCGGTGAGATAGACGTCCCTGCTCATGCTGCGATCAGTACCCTGCTGCCTGCCCGTCCTTGCGGGCCTCGGACGCGCCATAGTACACGCCCTGCGTCTCGTCCCACATGATCGCCTGGTAGCCGCCGAAACTGCCATCGCTCGCCCCGAGCGTGTGGCCCATCGCCTCGAGCGCTTCGCGCGTTTCCTCGCCGAAGCCCTTCTCGAGGTGCACGACGCCGCCGTCCGTCATGACCTCGCCGGTCGGCTGCGACGAGCCGGTGTGGTTGATCCGCGCCGCATCGCCGGCCTCCTGCAGGTTCATGCCGAAGTCCACCATGTTGACGATGATCTGCGCGTGCCCCTGCGGTTGCATCGAGCCGCCCATGACCCCGAAGCTCATCAGCGGCTTGCCGTCCTTCATGACGAAGCCCGGGATGATTGTGTGGAACGGCCGCTTGCCGGGCTCGACCGCGTTCGGGTGGCCTTCCTGCAGCGAGAACAGCTCGCCACGGTCCTGCAGCACGAAGCCGAGTTCGCCCGGCGTCATACCCGAGCCCATGCCGCGGTAGTTGCTCTGGATCAGCGAGACCATGTTGCCGTCATCGTCGGCGACCGTCATGTAGATCGTGTCGCCGGCGTCCGGCAATACGTCGCCCGGCGGGTACGCCTTTGCCGCCTCTGTCGGTGAGATCAATTTGCGCCGCTCGGCCGCATACTCTTTCGATATCAATTTCGCGACCGGCACGTCGGCGAACGCGGGATCCGCGTAGTATCGCGCCCGGTCTTCGAAAGCCAGCTTCTTCGCCTCGACGAAGGTGTGCACGTACCGGGCGCTGCCGAAGCCCATCGACCTGATGTCGTAGCCTTCGAGAATATTCAGGATCTCGAGCGCCGCGATGCCCTGTCCGTTCGGCGGCAGCTCGTAGACGTCCCAGCCGCGGTAGTTCGTGGACACCGGCGTCACCCATTCCGAATGATGCGCCGCGAGGTCCTCGTAACGAAGCAAACCGCCCTGTTCCGTCATGTAGGCGTCGATCTTGTGTGCGATCTCGCCCTTGTAGAATTCGTCCCGGCCGCCCTTCGCTATCTTCTCCAGCGTATCCGCAAGCCGCGGATTGCGGAAGATATCGCCCTTGCCGGGCATGTGGCCGTCCGGCATATAAGTCTCTGAAAACCCGGGGTATTTCTCGAGGGCCGACGCGTTGAGCTGCATGTAGTAGGCGATCACCTCCGACACCGGGAAGCCTTCGCGCGCATACCGAATCGCGGGCGCCAGCAGCGTTGTCATCGGCAGGCGCCCGTATCGCTCGTGCAACTCGAACCAGCCGTCCACGCAGCCCGGCACGGTGACCGGCAGCGGCCCCAGCGGCGGCACCTTGTCGATGCCGTGATCCCTGAAATACTGCAGCGTCATCAGCGCCGGCGCACGCCCGGAGCCGTTCAGTCCCGCGAGTTGCTTCTTATCGTTGTCCCAGACGATCGCGAAGATGTCTCCGCCGATGCCGCTGCCGGTGGGTTCCATCAATCCGATCGCCGCATCCGCCGCGATCGCGGCGTCGGCCGCACTGCCACCGGCCTTCAGGATGTCGAGCGCAATCTGGGTGACGAGCGGCTGGCTCGTCGCCGCCATCCCGTGGACCGCGATGACTTCCGAACGGGACGCGAATGCGCGCCCCGTCACCCGGTCATAGCCCGGCTCGGATTGTGCCAAGACCGTCCCCCCTGCAAGTGTCACGATGATCCCCGTCAAGCATGCCAGTCTTCTCATCGCTCTGCCCGTCGTCTGCAGCAAGGGCGTCATGATGCCTAGAACCCGCTCCAAAATACAGCGCGAGCCAATCGAAACACGGTATGATGCCGGGCCATGCCGGACGACTATTCCGACACCAATCCCGGGCTGGGCAAGCTCTACCCCGAACACATCGAGGAACTCTGCGCGCGTCATGATCACGCGCTGGAGAGCGCTGGCGCGGCACACGCCGTGATCTTCTCCGGCGCGCCAAAAATTGCATTTCTCGATGATGCACCATATCCCTTCAAGGCAAATGCCCACTTCCTCGCCTGGGTGCCGCTTCCGAAGTTGCCGCTGTCCTATATCGTCTATACGCCGGGCGACAAGCCTCGACTCATCTATTACCAGCCGCGCGATTACTGGAATCCCGTTCCCGGCGAGCCGACCGGCTACTGGACTGCGTACTTTGACATCCGTGTCGTCCACGACATCGATGACGTTGCCGGGCACCTTCCCGGACAGCCCGATAAATGCATCCTTATCGGCGAGATCGACGATGAGTCACATGCATTCGACATCGAGCGAGTCAATCCGAACTCGGCGATCAATATCCTGCATTACGCACGCGGCACAAAGACTGCGTACGAACTTGCCTGTATGCGGCTCGCCGAACGCCGCGGTGCACGCGGCCATCGTGCAGCCGCGGCTGCATTCCGCGAAGGGTCTTCGGAATTCGACATCCACCGCGCCTATTGCGAAGCCGTCAGCCTCACCGACAACGAACTGCCATACTCGAACATCATCGCACTCAACGAGCATGGGTCCGTGCTGCACTACACGGACCTGGATCGCGATCCGCCTGTCAAGAGGCATTCGTTCCTGATCGACGCCGGAGCCCAGGTGCACGGCTACGCGTCCGATATCACCCGGACGTATTCGGCAAGCGATTCCCGCTTTGACGAACTCATCGCGCGCATGGACGCCATGCAGCTGGAGCTTTGCAATCGCGTCCGGGCGGGCGTCGATTACCGTGAGCTGCATCTCGACGCGCACCGAATGCTCGGCGCCGTGCTCGCCGAATCCCGACTGGCCACAGGCGAACCGGACACCTTGCTCGCCACCGGGGTGACGTCGGCGTTTTTCCCGCACGGTGTCGGACATCTCCTCGGTATCCAGGTGCACGACGTCGGCGGATTCATGGCCAACGAGTCCGGCAAGACGATCGATCCGCCGAGTGGCCATCCTTTCCTGCGCCTCACGCGCGTGCTCGAGGAAGACATGGTGTTGACGATCGAGCCGGGGCTCTATGCGATCGACATGCTGCTCGAGAATCTCCGCGGCACCCCCGCGGAACATCACGTCGATTGGGACGGCGTGGACTGGTTGCGCCCGTTCGGCGGCATCCGGATCGAAGACAATGTACGCATCACGGCCGCCGGCTGCGAGAACCTGACGCGGGACGCGTTCGCCGCGATTTCCTGAGACCTGCCCCAATATCAGGCACTCCTTTCGCCGTGCCGCCCGATGCTGGTGCATCCGGCGCCCGACGCGAATTCAGTCCGTACAGAAATACCTTGTTTTTCAAATGCTTCCAAACGCCGTCTCTGGCTTGCCAGCGGCCTGCCATCGGTACGCATCTTGCAAGTTGTACAAGCACAATGGGCACCTGCACTTCGCTTCAGCATGACAACCAGACACCAGAATATTTCGCTGCGAGGCCTGCGAACCTTCTGCATCGCGGCCGAGCACGAGAGCTTCCGGGATGCGGCAGACAGATTGTTCATCACGGCGTCCGCCGTTAGCCACCAGATCCGCAACCTCGAGGACGAACTCGGCCAGAAACTCTTCGAGCGCCGCAGCCGCTCGATCCATCTGACCCAGGTCGGCAAGTCACTGTACGACGACATCAACCCGTTGATCGACCGACTCGACGGCATCACGTCGCGCCATCGAAAGTCACAGGCGCGCAGCTCACTGACGATCTCGGTACAGCCGTTCTTCGCCAGCGAACTGTTCATCCCGCGGCTGCCGAAATTCACCCGGCTCCATCCCGACATCGATATCAAGGTCGACACGAGCGACGAGACTGCCGAACGCCATCCCGGGCATGCAGACGTGTCGATACGGATTTTCAGGTCGCCGCCGTCGGCATTATCGTCAAGCCGACTGTTCGCCTTGCGACTCGTCCCGGCGTCGTCTGCCGAGTTTCGCGACAAGATGAGGCTCGACAACAAGCGCATCCTCAGCGAGTTCCCGCTGATCGTTCACGACTCGAGACCGGGCGCCTGGCGGCGCTGGGAACGATCGTCGGGCATCGAACTGCCGAGAGAGCCGAACGTGATACGACTGGATTCGATGATCGCGGTCGCCCGCGCAGCCGAACGCGGACTCGGTGCGGCACTCGTGCCAGTACAACTGAGCGACAAGTGGTTCTCTTCGGGCGACCTCGTGCGCCTGTTCCCGGATGAACTGAGGACCGACGATGCGTACTACTTCGTTTGCTCAAGGAACGACGAGGAGAATTCAACCGTCCGGATGTTACGCGACTGGGTATTGCAGGAATTTGACGATCGCGCTTGAAAAAATTTCACGTGCTGCGAAAAGATTTTTCGTTTGCGAACGATGGGCAGGCTTACTATCGTTTCTCAGGCATAGGCAAGACGGTCATTGAGTTCCCCGGACAAGGCAGTCTCTCAATGACCCCTTCGGGTGGCCCGCCTCCCCCCTGGCGGGCCGCCTTTCTCTAGCCGGCGCCGCTGCGCGCCCTGGCCTCGAGCTTCAAGCGCTTCTTGACGCGTGCACCGCGATTCTCGAGGAACGGCCGCGCGAAACGGCCCAGCCAGGGCATGAGGGACATCACCGTCACGAGGAAACCGCTGAACGCCGGTATGGACTGCTCATGCCGCTGATTGCCACACAGATCGAGGATGGTCTGGGCCACATCGTCCGCCGTGCTGATGGGTTGCGAGAAGGTGATGTTCGAGACCTTGTCGATGTCGGACATGATGAAGCCGGTATCGATGGGGCCCGGCGACACGACCGCCAGCTTGATGCCACTACCGCGCAGCTCTTCGGCCAGCGCCAGCGTGAACGCCCGCAGACCGTTCTTGCTCGCCGAATAGACCGCGCTGTTGGGTATCGGGGCCTTGCCCGCGAGAGAGCCGACGTTGACGATGGCGCCGCCGCCCGCTTCCTTCAGATACGGCAACGCCATGCGTGTCAGCACGATCGGTGCCCTGAGGTTCACGTCGATCATCCTTCCGAGATCGGCGGCATCCACGTTCAGCACTGCGCCGCGCTCATGATAGCCGGCGTTGTTGACCAGCACATCGACGCGCCCGAACTCGTATTGCGCCTTCTTGAACAGACTCGCGCAGGCTTCGGAATCGGCGACGTCCATCACGAAGATCTCGACGCGAGTGAGTTCGCGGAGTTTGTCCGCGAGAGCTTCGAGCTTCTTCTTGTTGCGAGCGACGAGCACGAGGCTTGCACCGGCTTCGGCGAACTTTCTTGCGGCCGCCGCACCGACGCCCTCGGAGCCGCCGGTGATGATGACGGTCTTGTCCCTGAAGTTCATGGAGCGGAGTGTAGCAGGGCTACAGCGTCAGAACCCGAAGTACCCCTTGATCTTTTTCCACCACGACGTCTCCCAGCCGTACACCTCGATCATGTCCGGATCGAGAGAGGCGACGGGCATCGTCGTGTCCGGACTGGGCGGATCGTTGGCGGGGATGTCGTCCGGTCGCAATTCGAGCCGGCCGGTTTTGCCCTCGCGGGGCTCGGTCAGCCCGTCGACGGCGAGACTGAGGTACGGCAATACCTCGTCGTCGACGATGTCGTCGAGGAACACCGCGTCGGGGTCGAACGCTTCCCGTGACAGGATGACGCAGTCGTCGAAGGCCTTGTCTTTACTGATGGGTCTGTCTCCGGATTTGAGAGGTCGATCATAGTGCGATTTGGCGGCTTTCGCTGTGCGTCGCCTCACAAGACCGGATATTCCCGGCAATTCTATTGAAATCAACGCATTACGATCGAGAATTTGTCAAAAAATTCGGCTTTTTCGGGCACTTCGAGCTACACTGGGTGGTTCCCCGCGACGACAGGCCGAATCGACCCGACAAACGATGCAACCGACCCGACACGTAGCCGCCGCAGCCACTCTCGCCGCCGTCGCGTGCGTCCTCGGCGCCTGCGCAAGAGATCCCGGCGCGAGCGCCGGTGCCGCGACGGAAGCGCCGACGGCGGTTGTAACACAACGAGTCAAGCTGCAACCCCTGGTCGACAAGATCGAGGCACTGGGAACGGCGACCGCGAACGAGTCGGTGGAAATCCGGCCGCGGATCGCGAGCCTGGTCGAGGACATCGAGTTCAGGGAAGGCCAGAAAGTCCGCAAGGGCGACCTGCTGATCCAGCTCGAAGACGACGAGACAGTTGCGGGGCTGGCGGTCGCCGAAGCATCGCTCTCCGAGAGCCGCAGCCTCTACAACCGCAGCAAATCGCTGGCGGACACGAAAGCAATTTCTGCATCGAACCTCGAACAGCTGCTGGCGCAGGTCAAGGTCGACGAGGCCCAGGTCGAAGCAGCGAGGGCGCGGGTGGAGAACACCGCGATTCGCGCACCATTCGCCGGGCGCATCGGCCTCAGGCGCGTCAGCCCGGGGAGTTTCGTTGACACGACGACGGTCATCACGACGCTGGATGACGTCAGCCAGATCAAGCTCGACTTCTCCGTCCCGGAGACTTTCCTCACGGCGCTGTCCGTCGGCATGAGCATTTCCGCGCACAGCCCCGTATATCCCGACCGCGTGTTCGCGGGCAGCGTCGCGAGTATCGACACGCGCCTGGACCCGGTGACGCGTGCGGTCCAGGTGCGAGCCATCCTCCCCAATCCGGATGAAGCGTTGAAACCGGGCATGTTCCTGTCCGTGGATCTGCAACGCGACCAGGGCGAGGTCCTGATGGCGCCGGAACAGGCTATCGTCCCCGAGGGGGACATGCAGTACGTGTTCGTCGTGAACGGCGGCGTCGCCGAGAAACGCACCGTCGAACTCGGCAGACGCATCCCGGGCTTCGTGGCGATCGAGAACGGCCTGGCGGCCGGCGAAGCCGTGATCACGGAAGGCACGAACAAGGTCAGGGACGGTTCAAAGGTGAACGCGTCCGGCGGCAGTTCCATGGCGGGCGCCGCCATGGACGGCGGATAGGCGCCGGCGATGCTGATCTCGGACGTCTCGGTCCGGCGCCCCGTCTTCGCGGCCGTCATCTCGCTGATGCTGGTCATCATCGGACTGATGTCGCTGCGCAGTATGACGATCCGCGAATATCCCGCGATCGAGCGTCCGATCGTCTCCGTCAACACGAACTATCGCGGCGCGGCTTCCGACATCGTCGAGCGTCGCGTGACGCAGGTGCTCGAGGACCGCCTCGCCGGTATCCCGGGCATCACGAAGCTGTCGTCGACGAGTTTCGACGAGCGCTCCTCCATCAACCTCGAGTTCGCGCCGGACCGCGACATCGACGATGCGGCGAACGATGTACGTGACCGCGTCTCGACGGCGCTCAACAACCTGCCGGACGAGGCCGACCCGCCGGAGGTCCACAAGCAGGACGACAACGCCCAGACGACGATGTGGGTCAACGTCTCGAGCAACACGCGGTCGATCATGGAAGTCTCGGATTTCGCCGACCGATACATCGTTGACGCCCTTTCGGCGGTCGACGGCGTCGCGCAGATCCGTGGCGCCGGCCGGCGCCGGCCGGCGATGCGCATCTGGGTCGACCCGAAGCGGCTGGCGGCGCGCGGCATGACGGTCACCGACATCGAGGACGCGCTGCGCCGCGAGAACGTGCAGATCCCGTCCGGCCGCCTGGAATCCCGGGCGCGCGAATTCACGCTGCGTACCAACACCGGCCTGCATTCCGCCGCCGACTTCAGGAACCTCGTGCTGCGCGAAGGCGCCGGTGACTACCTGGTCCGGCTCGGCGAGGTGGCCGACGTCGAGCTCGCCCCCGAGGACATCCGCAGCTACTCGGCGACCAACGGCGTGGCAGGAATGAGCCTGGGTATCGTCCCACAGGCGCAGGCGAACCTGCTCGAGGTCAACGAAGCGGTCACCAAACGAATCCAGGAACTGCAGTCGACGCTCCCTGCCGACATCGACGTCTCGGTCAACCTCGACAATTCGATGTTCATCCGCGCCTCGCTGATCGAGGTCGGAAAGGCGCTCGGGCTCGCGATGCTGCTCGTCCTGATCGTGATCTACGGCTTCCTCGGCACTGTGCGCGCGACGATCATCCCGGCAGTCACGATCCCCATTTCGATCATCTCTGCGTTCATCATCATGGCGGCGATGAATTTCTCGATCAACACGCTGACCTTGCTGGGCTTCGTGCTCGCGATCGGACTCGTCGTCGACGATGCCATCGTCGTGCTCGAGAACATCGTCCGCCGCATCGAAATGGGCGAACCGGCATTGCTCGGCGCGACCAACGGGAGCCGGGAGATCGGCTTTGCGGTCATTGCCACGACCCTGGTCCTGGTCGCGGTGATCCTGCCCGTGTCTTTCATGCCCGGTAACATCGGACTCGTCTTCGAGGAATTCGGCATCTCGCTGGCAGCGGCCGTCTGCTTCTCCAGTCTCGTCGCACTGACGCTCGTGCCTATGCTGACGTCGAAGCTGTTCGGCGACAATCGGTTGCACCGCGGGCTTGTCGCCGGTGCCATCGACAGCGCCTTCAGGTCCCTGTCCGGCCTGTACGAGCGGCTCCTGCGGCGCACGATCCGGCACCCGGTCGTCGTACTCGGATCGTCGCTGCTGATCTTCATCGGCAGCCTCATGTTGCTCAACGTGCTGCCGCTGGAGTACATGCCGCGAGAGGATCGTGGCATCGCGATAGTGCAACTCACCGCTCCCGACGGCGCCAGCCTGGACTATACGCTCGGCTACGTGAAGCAGGTCGAGTCCATCATGATGAAAGATGTCGAGCAGGGTGACGTCTTGCGCGTCCTCGGTCGGGCGCCGGCCTGGGGCGGCGGCAGGGGCGTCAACACGGCGATGGCCATTGCGCCGCTGCGCGTCTGGGGAGAGCGCGAGCGGTCGGCAAACGAGATCACACAAAACTGGAACACGGAACTCTCGGTACTCCCCGGTGTCGAGGCGTTCGCATTCTCGCCCGGTTCATGGAGCCTGGGGCAGAGCAACCGCCCGCTCGACATCGTGCTGCTCGGCACCGACTATGACGAACTGGCGCACTGGCGAGACATCGTCATGCAGGCTGCCGAAAAGAATCCGGGCCTGTCGAACCTCGAATCCGACTACCGTGAGCGCAAGCCGAAGATCGACGTCACCATCGACCGGGACCGCGCGGCCGACCTCGGCGTGTCGCTGGCGAACGTCGGCCGCACCCTGGAAACCATCCTCGGTTCGCGGGTCGTGACGACCTTCATCGATCACGGCGAGGAATACCGCGTCATCCTGCAGGGCGCCGACGAGCGGCGGCAGACGCCGAGCGATCTCGAATCGATCTACGTCCGTTCCGAAGGGTCCGGGCAGCTCATCCCGTTGTCCAATCTGGTGAGATTACGGGAGATGGCCGGGCCAGTGGACCTGCGCCGCTTCGATCGCCAACGCTCGATCTCGATCAGCGCATCGCTGAACTCCGGCTACTCGCTCGGCGAAGCGCTGGACTACTTCGACAACCTCGTCGCGACGAAGCTCCCCGCCTCTGCGCGCCTGGATTACGACGGCGAATCACGCGACTTCAAGAAGACCGGGAGCTCCGTCTACCTGACTTTCGCTCTCGCGCTCGTGATCGCCTACCTCGTGCTGGCGGCGCAGTTCGAGAGTTTCCGGCACCCGTTGATCATCATGACGACGGTACCGCTGGCGATTACCGGTGCGCTGTTCGGGCTGTATACGTTCGGATCGTCGCTGAACATCTTCAGCCAGATCGGCGCCGTCATGCTCATTGGCCTGGCAGCCAAGAACGGCATCCTGATCGTCGAGTTCGCAAACCAGTTGCGAGACCGCGGCACGGAGTTTCGCGAGGCCGTCATCCAGTCTTCGAAGATCCGCCTGCGGCCCGTGCTGATGACCAGCATGTGCACGGCGTTCGGCTCGGTGCCCCTGTTGCTCGCGTCGGGAGCGGGCGCGCTGTCAAGGCAATCGATCGGCGCGGTCGTATTCTTCGGCGTAAGCTTCTCGGTGCTGTTGACGCTCGTCGTGGTGCCGACGGTCTACGCGCTGGTCGCGAAGAACACGCACTCCCCGCAATACGTCTCCCAGCTTCTCGACAAGCTCGCGAAGTCCTACCGGCCGGCCACGGAACCCTGATCCGTCCCGCGTAAACGATCCATCGCCCGCCGGGGCGCTACGACTCGGTTTCGGCCTCGGGGGCCTTCTCGGTGAGCAGGACGATCGCCATCGGCGCGGCATCACCGGGGCGGGGACCCGTCTTCAGGATACGCAGGTAGCCTCCCGGCCGGTCCTTGAAGCGCGGACCGAGGTCGGTGAACAGCTTGCCGACGACTTCCTTGTCGCGCAGGCGATTGAACGCCAGGCGGCGGTTCGCCACCGAGTCTTCCCTGGCGAGGGTGATCAGCGGCTCGACGACCCGGCGCAGTTCCTTCGCTTTCGGCAGGGTCGTGCGGATCGTCTCGTGCTTCAGCATCGAGGCGGCCATGTTGCGAAACATGGCCTTGCGATGCGAGCTCGTACGGCCCAGCTTGCGTCCCGATTTTTTGTGTCGCATTGGTATGAATCCCGTCTATTGCAGGCCGAGGTCGTGATCCGGTCGAAGGCTGGCCGGCGGCCAGTTGTCGAGCCGCATGCCGAGGCCGAGGCCATGCCCTTCGAGGACTTCCTTGATCTCGGTCAGCGATTTCTTGCCGAGGTTCGGCGTGCGAAGCAGCTCGACCTCGGTACGCTGCACGAGGTCACCGATGTACATGATGTTCTCGGCCTTCAGGCAGTTCGCCGAACGGACCGTGAGCTCGAGCTCGTCGACCGGGCGCAACAGGATCGGATCGACCTGGTGCTCGGCCTGGATGCCTGCGCCCTCTTCCTGGCCTTGCAGATCGACGAACACCGACAGCTGGTCCTTGAGGATGCTGCCCGCACGGCGGATCGCCTCTTCCGGGTCGATCGTGCCGTTGGTCTCGATGTCGATGATCAGCTTGTCGAGGTCGGTGCGCTGTTCGACGCGTGCTGCTTCCACCGTATAGGTGACGCGGTGGATCGGGCTGAACGAGGCGTCGAGTTGCAGGCGGCCGATTGGGCCGGACTGTTCTTCGAACACGGGACGCTGCGTGGCCGGCTCGTAGCCGCGACCACGCTCGACCTTGAGCAGCATGTTGAGCTCGCCGGCCTTGGTCAGGTTCGCGATCACGAGCTCGGGGTTCATTATCTCGACGTCGTGATCGAGTTGGATGTCGGCTCCCGTCACCGGACCCGGTCCCTTCTTGGAGATGCGCAGCTCGGCCGTGTCGCGTGAATGCATGCGCACCGCCACCTGCTTGAGGTTCAGGAGGATCTCGACGACGTCCTCCTGGACACCCTCGATGCTCGTGTACTCGTGCAGCACGCCCTCGATATCCACCTCGGTGACCGCAGCACCGGGCATGGACGACAGAAGGATGCGACGCAGGGCATTGCCCAGCGTGTGACCGAAGCCCCGCTCGAACGGCTCGATGACCACTCGCGCCAGCAGATCGTTGACAGGCGTCACCTTGACGACGCGCGGTTTCAGAAATTCGTGTACTGATTCCTGCATGGGAATAATCCCTCCTACTACTTGGAGTACAGCTCGACGACGAGGTTCTCGTTGATGTCCGGGAGAATGTCTTCCCGATCCGGCAACGACTTGAATACGCCCGCCATCTTCTTTGCGTCCACATCTACCCAGTCGGGCAGGCCGACCTGGCCCGCGATCTCCATCGCATTCTGGATGCGCAATTGCTTGCGCGCCTTCTCGCGGATGCCGATCGAATCGCCCGCCCTTACCTGCGCGGACGGAATGTTGACAACCTTGCCGTTCACCTCGATGCTCTTGTGGCTGACGAGCTGGCGGGCTTCGGCGCGCGTCGCGGCGAAACCCATACGGTAGACGACGTTGTCCAGCCTTCCTTCGAGCAGGCGCAGAAGATTCTCGCCCGTCGAGCCCTTGAGCTGCGCGGCGCGCTTGTAATAGCCGCGGAACTGACGCTCCAGGATGCCGTACATGCGACGGAGCTTCTGTTTCTCGCGAAGCTGCAAACCGTAGTCCGACAGACGCGGACGACGCTGCGGCGCACCGCCCGGCGGTATCTCGAGTTTGCACTTCGACTCGAGCGGCCGGACGCCACTCTTCAGAAACAGGTCCGTCCCTTCACGGCGGGACAGCTTGCACTTGGGTCCTAAATATCTTGCCATTCTCTAGCCTCTAAACGCGACGCTTCTTGGGCGGACGACAACCGTTGTGCGGGATCGGCGTGACATCCTCGATGTTCTGGATACGGAAACCCAGAGCATTCAAGGCACGTACTGCGGACTCTCTGCCCGGGCCCGGTCCACGGACGCGAACGTCGAGATTCTTCACGCCGAATTCGAGGGCATTCCGGCCGGCCTTCTCGCTGGCCACCTGCGCCGCGAACGGAGTCGACTTACGCGAGCCGCGGAAGCCGCAACCGCCGGCGGTCGCCCACGACAGGGCGTTACCCTGACGATCGGTAATCGTGATGATCGTGTTGTTGAAGGAGGCATGGATGTGCGCGATCGCGTCCACCACATGCTTTTTCACCTTCTTCTTTTTCGCTGTCTCTACCATTCGTTTCTGCCTGTCCCCGTTGTCGCGCCGCAAGCGGCGCTCCTACGTTGCTTGGTCATTGTTACCGTTTGATGGGCCGGCGCGGGCCCTTGCGCGTGCGGGCATTCGTCCGCGTGCGCTGGCCGCGCAGCGGCAATCCCCGTCTGTGCCGTATGCCGCGATAGCAACCGAGGTCCATCAGGCGCTTGATATTCATCGAGATCTCGCGCCGGAGGTCGCCCTCGACCGGGAAGTTCGCAATCGCCGCGCGCAACTTCGCCACTTCCGGCTCAGCCAGATCCTTCACCTGCGTGGAAGGATCGATCCCCGCCGCCTCACAGATCTTCGAGGCTCGGGAACGGCCGATGCCGTAGATCGACGTCAGCGCGATCACGACGTGCTTGTTCAACGGGATGTTTATGCCTGCTATACGTGCCACTTTCTTCCTCGATTAGAACTTCGCGTTCTTTCGAAACCTTTCGATTAGCCCTGGCGCTGCTTGTGCCGCGGATCAGTGCAGATCACCCTCACGACGCCGTTGCGCCGGATGATCTTGCAGTTCCGGCAAATCCTCTTGACCGATGCTCTCACTTTCATGACATCACTCCGCGCACGCCGATGCACATCAGCGTACTTGTCCGCTCCTGCCGTAGTTCCGCAGGTTTGCTTTTTGCATCATGCCCTCGTATTGATGGCTCATCGCATGCGCCTGCATTTGCGCCATGAAATCCATCGTCACGACGACGAGAATGAGCAGCGATGTGCCGCCGAAGCTGAAAGGCATGCCCGGATTGAACATGCGCAAAAACTCCGGCAAGAGGCATACGCCTGCTATATAGAGGGCACCCCACAAGGTCAGCCGCGTCAGCACCTTGTCGATATACTCGGCCGTCTGTGCGCCGGGCCGGATGCCCGGTATGAAGGCGCCCGCCTTCTTCAAGTTGTCCGCCGTGTCCTTCGAATTGAACATCAGCGCCGTGTAGAAGAAGCAGAAGAAAATGATCAGTGCCGAATACAGCAATACATAGATCGGCTGACCCGGACCGAGGTTTGCCCCGATTGTCTGCAGGGCACTCTGGAATGCGTTCGGTTCCTGCGCATTTCCGAAAAATTGCGCGATGGTCGCCGGGAACATCAGGATGCTCGACGCGAAGATCGGCGGGATAACGCCCGACATATTGATCTTGAACGGCAGGTGCGTGCTCTGTGCCTGGTACATCCGGCGTCCCTGCTGACGCCGCGCATAGTTCACGGCGATACGCCGCTGGGCGCGCTCCATGTAGACGACGATCACGACCGCCGCGACAGCGCCCACGAACATCAGGATCGCCGTGGCGGGCGACATCTCTCCGCGGCTGACCAGGTCTGCAGTGCCGGCGACCGCCGCCGGCAAACGCGACACGATGCCCGCCAGGATGATCATGGAGATACCGTTACCGATGCCGCGCTCGGTGATTTGCTCGCCCAGCCACATCAGAAAGACCGTGCCCGTGACCAGCGTAATCATTGCGGTAATCAGGAAGCCCGGTCCGGGATTCACGACGAGGCCCGATTGACTCTGCAGCCAGGACGCGGCGGCGATCGACTGGAAACTCGCCAGCGCGACCGTGCCGTAGCGCGTGTACTTGATGATGACGCGACGACCCGACTCGCCTTCTTTCCGCAGCTGCTGCAGGCTCGGCAGGATGTGGCTGGCCATCTGCAGGATGATCGAGGAGCTGATGTACGGCATGATGCCCATCGCGAAGATGCCGAAGCGCCTCAGCGCGCCGCCGGAGAACAGATCCACCATGCCCAGCAGGCCGCCCGCCTGCTTCTCGAAGAAATCGGCGAGCGCAACGGGGTCCACGCCCGGCACCGGGATGTAGGTGCCGATACGGAACACGATCAGCGCGCCGATCAGGAACAGGAACCGGGTCTTGAGTTCGCCCAGTTTGCTCGCTGTCTTCGCGATGTCCGCGGGACTTTGTTGGGGTTTCTTCGCCATTTGCCTAAGTGGTTCTACCTGTCTTCGTCAGTCGCGCTGGCAAGCAGCGCTCCCACGATGCCTCGTCTTGCTATTCCGTTATGGTTCCGCCGGCCTTCTCGATCGCCTCGCGCGCACCCTTCGTCACGGCGATGCCCTTGAGCTTTACCGCCTTCTCGATCTTGCCGGACTTGATCACCTTGACCTTCTCGGCCGCGGCCGGCACGAGGCTGGCCGCCTTGAGCGCATCGATGTCGATGACCTCGACCGCGGGGATCTCGAGCTCGTGCAGGCGCAGCTCCGCCGAACGCTTCGCCATCCGGGAACGGAAACCGACCTTCGGCAGGCGCCGCTGTAACGGCATCTGGCCGCCTTCGAATCCCACCTTGTGATACCCGCCGGAGCGAGCGCGCTGACCCTTCTGGCCGCGCCCCGCCGTCTTGCCCTGGCCCGCGGCATGGCCGCGGCCGAGACGCTTGCCGGCCTTTTTCGCACCCTTGCCGGGCGAAAGATCGTTCAGTCGCATGTCAGACTTCCTCCACCGACAGCAGGTACGAGACACGATTGATCATGCCGCGATTCTCCGGTGTATCGGCAACCACGACCGTCTGATGCCGCTTGCGCAGACCCAGGCCCGCCACACAGGCCTTGTGGCTCTCGAGCCGGCCGTGCTTGCTCTTCAACAATGTGACCTTGAGTTCTTTCGCCTTCGCCATCGTCCGTTACTCTGCTGTACCGATCCAGCCTAGGCCAGGATCTGTTTGATCTTCTTGCCGCGCTTCGCCGCGATCGCCTGCGGAGAATGAATCTCCGACAGCGCCTTGATCGTTGCGCGAACGACGTTGATCGGGTTGCGCGAGCCGTAGCTTTTCGCCAGGACGTTGCGCACTCCCGCGCATTCGAACACCGCACGCATCGCGCCGCCGGCGATTACGCCCGTACCTTCGGATGCCGGCTGCATGTATACGTGCGTCGCGCCGTGGCGACCCTTCTTCGCGTACTGCAGCGTATCGTTGTTCAGGTTGATCGCGATCATGTTTTTGCGTGCGCTCTGCATCGCCTTCTGGATCGCGATCGGCACCTCGCGGGCCTTGCCATAGCCGAATCCGACCTGGCCCTGTCCGTCACCCACGACGGTCAGCGCCGTGAAGCCGAACTGACGCCCGCCCTTCACGACCTTTGCCACGCGATTGACCGTCACGAGCTTCTCGATCAGGTCGTCGCCAGATTGTGTTTGTTCGTTTCTAGCCATTTTTGCCAACCGCTCTCATCCTAGAACTTCAGTCCCGCTTCGCGCGCGGCCTCTGCCAGCGCCTTGACACGCCCGTGGTAGCGGAACCCCGACCGGTCGAAAGCGACCGTATCGATGCCCGCGGCCTTGGCCTTCTCCGCGATACGCGCACCCACGATCGCCGCCGCCTCGACGTTGCCGCCGGTCTTGACGCCCTTGCGCACCTCCGCTTCCAGCGTCGACGCCGAAACGAGCACCGTGCCGCCGTCCGGAGCGATCACCTGCGCATAGATATGCCGCGGCGTGCGGTGCACGCTCAGCCGATTCACGCCGAGTTGCTCGATCTTGGCACGTGCCTTGCGGGCACGACGCTGACGATTCACTTTCTTGTCGAGTTTCATAACGTACTCGTTAGCCTATTTCTTCTTGGCTTCCTTGATGACCACGCGCTCATCCGCGTAGCGCACGCCCTTGCCCTTGTAGGGCTCGGGTGGCCGGAAGCTCCGTATCTCGGCCGCAACCTGGCCGACCTTCTGCTTGTCGAAGCCACGCACGACGATCTCGGTCTGGCTGGGCGTCTCGATCGTGATGCCCTGCGGCACCGGATAGACGACCGGGTGTGAAAACCCGAGCGTCAGGTTCAGGTTCGAACCCTGTGCCTGTGCACGATAACCGACGCCGACGAGTTCGAGCTTGCGCTCGAAGCCGTTCGTCACACCGGACACCATATTCGCCAGCAGAGCCCGCGTCGTGCCCGCCATCGCCACTGCGAAGCGCGAACCCGACCGCGCACTAACCTTCACGGCCCCGTCCTGCTGCGAGAGCTCCACCTCCGGATTCAGTTCCAGAGAGAGCGCGCCCTTGCCACCCTTGACCGTCACGACGGTGCCGTCCTGCTTCAGTTCGACACCCTGTGGCAGCTGCACGGGATATTTCGCAATTCTCGACATAGTCTTGTCTCTGTCCGACGAAGCCGCCTGCATCAGGACACGATGCAGAGCACCTCGCCACCAATTCCCTTCTCTCGGGCCTTCCGGTCGCTCATGACGCCGGCCGACGTCGACACGATCGCGATGCCCAGCCCACCCAGGACCTTCGGCAGCTTCTCCTTGCCGCGATAGATCCTGAGCCCCGGCCTGCTCGAGCGCTCGAGGCGTTCGATGACGGGCTTGCCCTCGAAATACTTGAGCTCGATCGTCAGCGTCTTTGCGGCACCTTCGCCCTCGGTCGCAAAATCGATAATGTAACCCTCGTCCTTCAGGACCTTCGCGACGGCCTCCTTGGCCTGCGACGCCGGCATGGCAACGCTCACCTTGCGCGCCTTCTGGCCGTTGCGGATGCGCGTCAGCATGTCGGAGATCGGATCGGTCATACCCATGGTGTCTCGCTCCCTTACCAGCTGGCTTTCGTCAGCCCGGGAATCTCGCCGCTCATCGCGGCTTCTCTGAGCTTGTTACGGCCGAGGCCGAACTTCCGATAGAAACCGTGCGGGCGCCCCGTGATGGCGCAGCGATTGCGCTTCCGCGACGGACTGGCGTCGCGGGGCATCGCGTTGAGCCTGGCCTGCGCCACCGCGCGCTCCTCGTCGGACGCCTTGACGTTGCGGATCGTCGCCTTGAGCGCGGCGCGCTTGTTCGCGTACCGCGCCACGAGTTTCGCGCGTTTGCGCTCGCGCATGATCATGGATTTCTTTGCCATATTAAATAATGCTCGTTGTCACTTTGGTCCAAAATTATCGGTGCGAGGTCTGTCTACGCATCGCGTTCAGTGTCATGCTCCCTATTTCTTGAACGGGAAGTTGAACGCTTCCAGGAGCGCCCTGCCTTCCTCCGGATTGCGTGCCGTCGTCGAGATCGTGATGTCCATCCCGCGGATCGCATCGATCTCGTCGTAGTTGATCTCCGGGAAGATGATCTGTTCCGCCACACCCAGGCTGTAGTTGCCCTGCTTGTCGAACGCCCGCGGGTTCAGGCCGCGGAAGTCACGGATGCGCGGGATCGCGATATTCACGAGGCGATCGAGGAATTCGTACATGCGCTCGCGCCGCAAGGTCACCTTGCATCCGATCGGCATGCCGTCACGGATCTTGAACGCCGCCACCGATTTGCGGGCGAGCGTAGTCACCGGGCGCTGGCCGGAGATCTTCTCCATGTCTTCGCGCGCCTTCTCGAGCACCTTCTTGTCGGCGACAGCCTCACCCACACCCATGTTGAGCGTGATCTTGGTGATGCGCGGCACCTCCATCGGGTTCTTGAGACCGAGCTTTTTCTGGATCTCGCCCATCAGCTCCGTCTTGTACTTTTCCTGTAAGCGTGACATCTGTTTTGTCTCGTTAAATATCGACCGCGTCGCCGTTCCTGAACACGCGAATCTTCGTGCCGTCTTCCTTCACCTTGAACCCTACACGCTCGCCCTTCTTGGACTTATGGTTGAAGACCAACAGGTTCGAGTGCTCGATCGGCATCGCCTTGTCCTTGATACCGCCGGCCTCGCCGACGTTCGGGTTCGGCTTTACGTGCTTCTTCACGATGTTAATGCCCTCGACGATGACACGACCATCGTCGAATACCTCGATGACGGTTCCGCGACGGCCCTTATCCTTGCCCGTCTTTACGACCACCTCATCGCCTTTTCTGATCTTGTTCATTTCTCATTCGCGGCTGTAGCCGCTCCTGTATTCAAACTGTTCGATACTGACCGAAGTGGCTGCTACAACACTTCGGGCGCTAACGAGATGATCTTCATGAACTGGTTCGTACGCAGTTCCCTGGTAACCGGGCCGAAGATACGCGTACCGATCGGCTCGAGACGCGCGTTCAACAGCACGGCCGCGTTGCCGTCGAAGCGGATCAGCGAGCCATCCTTGCGCCGCACGCCCTTGCGCGTGCGCACGACGACCGCGTTGTACACCTCGCCCTTCTTTACCTTGCCGCGAGGGATGGCATCCTTGACGCTGACTTTGATCACGTCGCCGACGTCGGCATAACGCCGCTTCGAGCCGCCGAGCACCTTGATGCACTGCACGCGGCGCGCGCCCGAATTATCGGCGGCATCAAGAACTGTCTGCATCTGAATCATGGCTGTGTTCCCAAATCAGACGCGCTCTGGCGCGCGCTCGACAACTTCCACGACCGTCCACGACTTGTGCTTCGAGATCGGCCTGCACTCCGAGATCGCAACGCGATCGCCTTGCTTGCATTCGTTCCCGGCATCATGTGCGAGGATCTTGGTGGTCCGGCGGACGTACTTGCCGTACACGGGATGCTTGATCCGGCGTTCGACGGCCACCGAGACGGTCTTGTCCATCTTGTTGCTGACGACGCGTCCGGTCACTGTGCGTTTCGTCTTCTCGTTCTTCTCGCTCATTCGCTGTCACCCGCTCCACGCGCGAATTCACCGAGAATCGTCTTCACTCGCGCGATGTCCTTCCTGACGCGGCGATGCTCGTGATGATGCGAGAGTTCGCCGGATGCCTGCTGCATACGCAGGTTGAATTGCTCGCGGCGCAGCGCCACGAGTTCCTCGTTAAGCTCGTCAACCGATTTCTGTCTCAGCTCCTCTGCCTTCATCACATCACCTGCCGCTCGACGAATTCGGTCTGGAAAGGGAGCTTCGCCGCCGCCAGGCGGAAGGCCTCGCGCGCGATCTCCTCGGTCACGCCTTCCATCTCGTACAGCACGCGACCCGGCTGGATCTGGCACACCCAGTACTCGACGTTGCCCTTGCCCTTGCCCTGCCGGACTTCGAGGGGCTTCTTCGAAATCGGCTTGTCCGGGAATACCCGGATCCAGATCTTGCCGCCGCGCTTGATGTAACGCGTCATGGCACGCCGGGCGGCCTCGATCTGACGAGCGGTCATGCGGCCGCGATCCAGCGCCTTCAGACCATAGGTGCCGAAAGCGACGGTGTTGCCGCGCTGCGCCAGGCCGCGGTTGCGCATCTTGTGCTGCTTGCGAAATTTGGTTCGTTTAGGTTGTAGCATCGTTCAATTCCCGGAATCGGTGCTCAGCTGCGCGCGCCCGTCGCCGCCTCGGCGGGTTCCGCCGCGACAGGTTCGGCCTTGTCGAACACTTCGCCCTTGAAAATCCATACCTTGACCCCGATGACACCATAGGTGGTCCGCGCTTCGGCCAGGCCGTAATCGATGTCCGCACGAAGTGTGTGCAGCGGCACACGACCCTCGCGGTACCACTCCGAACGCGCGATCTCCGCGCCGTTCAGACGGCCGCTGACCTTGACCTTGACGCCTTCGGCACCTACGCGCATCGTGTTGGTCACCGCACGCTTCATGGCCCGCCGGAACATCACGCGACGCTCGAGCTGCTGGGCGATCCCTTCGGCGACGAGTTGTGCGTCCAGCTCGGGCTTGCGTATTTCCGCGATGTTGATCCTCACGTCGTTGATGTGCATGCGGAGCATCTTGGCGACTTCCGCGCGGAGGTTCTCGATGTCCTCGCCCTTCTTGCCGATGACGATGCCGGGCCGCGCAGTGTGGATCGTGATGTTCGCCTTCTTCGACGGACGCTCGATCGAGATACGGCTGACCGAGGCATCCTTGAGCTTCTTCTTGATGAAGACGCGCAGCTGGTGATCGGTCCGCACGTATTCCGGGAACGCGTGCGAATCGGCGTACCATTTGGACGACCAGTCCTTGACGATGCCCAGGCGTATACCGGTTGGATGTACTTTCTGGCCCATATTCCTTACTCGTCCCCGACTTGAATCGTGATGTGGCTATTGCGCTTGAGAATTCGAGCGCCCCGGCCCTTCGCGCGGGCACGGTACCGACGCAACATGGACGCATCGTCCACCATCACCGTCGAAACCTTAAGCTCATCGATGTCCGCGCCGTGATTGTGTTCGGCATTCGCGATCGCCGACTCGAGAACCTTCTTCACGATCCGCGCGCTCTTCTTGGGCATGAACGTCAACGTACGCAGCGCCTCATCGACCGACTTGCCGCGGATGGTGTCTGCCACCAGACGGCACTTCTGCGGCGATACGCGCGCGAAACGGAGTTTAGCTGCAACTTGCAT
>Ga0210095_1000017_pt1 | contig 79159 bp, 58 predicted proteins | sample China_Galinas_PW_FD_184861 | JGI IMG/M metagenome (GOLD analysis project Ga0210095, IMG submission 184861) | Wetland microbial communities from San Francisco Bay, California, USA, that impact long-term carbon sequestration - China_Galinas_PWA_D1... | ecosystem: Environmental > Aquatic > Marine >...
GCCCGGAACAGCGAGGCCTCGTCGGGGAAATGCCGGTACACGGTGAGACGTTGTACGCCGGCTTCGCGGGCCACCGCGCTGATCGACGTGTCTTTCGGCCCGACCGAGCCGTGCAGTTCTGCCGCCGCCTCGACGATCTTCTGGCGGGTCCGCTCCTGCGAGAGGGCCCGCTCGCGCATCCTGTAGTGTCGTTTACTCATTTCATTAAACATATCTGTTTAATTAACTGTTGACAAGCCGGCCGGGCAGCACTATAGTTTCGATAAACAATACTGTTCATTCAATAATACATGCCGTTACAAGGCGGCAAGGGAGTCGATCATGCAGACAATCGAAAGCAACGACCGGGCGGGCCACAGGCTGATTCAGCTCGGGATTATCCTGTTCCTGGCCGGCCTGCTGACAGGCTTCGTCATACCGCTGATGGCGAATCCGCGGGTCGGCCTGTCGAGTCACCTCGAGGGCGTCATGAACGGCCTGCTGCTTGTCGCGCTCGGTGTGATCTGGCCGCGGCTGACGCTCGGCAGGGGTACGCGCCGGCTCGCGTTCGGCCTGGCGGTGTTCGGGACCGTCGCGAACTGGCTCGGGACCCTGCTGGCCGGGATCTGGGGCACGGGCGCCATGATGCCGATCGCCGCGGCGGGTCAGCAGGGCTCATCGGTGCAGGAACTGATCGTCAGTGTCCTGCTGATGGCGTTGTCGTTCGCGATGGTTGCCGCGATCGCGCTGGTGATCTGGGGGTTGCGGCGCGCCCGGGATGCCGGCGCAGTGCTGGCGAGCAACGCCTAGGAGTGCGGTGTGGGGCTGCCCGCGCGAACTCGTGCGCGGGCAGCCAGGAACAGCGCGCCCAGTGTGAGATCGATCAATCCCGTCACCAGGATTGGCAGGTCGATCCGGTGCATTCCGAACAAAACGATGGTCGCTACGCCATAGCCCAGTTTCTCGAGAAGTGCGACAGGCATTAGCGTGACGTACCTGGCCGGATCAGAGGAAACGACGAGGAACAGCACCTGCCAGGCCAATGCCACCCCGATGAAACCGTAGAAATACTCCGGATGTGTGATGGCAGGCGGATTGCTGATCCCGATTCGGGACTCGAGGAAATAGAGAGGAACCAGCGTAAGCAGGCCATACAGCCCGGCGATGAGGAAAACGGACTTTGCGAATTTCATCTGTCGTCGATCAAGGATTCGGGTCGATGTTCACCGTACCGCCGTTAACCGGCACACCATCGACCACCACGGCTTCCCCGGTATCTTTGTTCACCGCGCCGATAGCGACGACGCTCACCCCGTATTGGGTCGCGGGAGCCGCCGCGGATTTCTCCTTGTGTCCGCCGGAATCACAGCCCAAGGTCAGCAATGACAATGCGGCGAGAGCGAAAAGTTGCGCGTACCTGTTCATCGCAGCACTCCTAGTCAATAGGTCCGAAAACATAAACGACGAGCAACCCGGTATCACCGACCGGTACGTCCAGCGGCTGGTCGAGCGTCAACGTGAGCGTGCCGTCGTCCTCTGTGAACTGACCGCTCGAGAGTACGATGTCGTCGGCGCCCCACTCGCCGTCACGGTCGATGTCGTGTATCAACATGACGTTGTCGATGTGCGTGTCATCCGCCGTGCCGGTCGCCTGCAGAGTAAGTGAATTCAGCACCACGTCGCCCGAATCGCTGTGCAGCCGCGTTCGAACCATGACGGCCTCGCCGTCACCCGCAAGCACGTTGTCCGACTGCGGAACTTCGGATATTCCGGCCGACACCGGAGAGGCCAGGCCGCCGAGTATGCGGACCACGCCGTCTGTGACACCGTCGAGATCGTTCGCACCCCCATCGGTCAGCGTGAGCTGGAGGCAGCCATCCGAGGGCGCCAGCCCCGGTGTAAAGGCAGGAGCGCCCGGCGGCGGACAGGCGCCGTCGGTGCCCGGGGCCGAGGATATGAAGTCGCCGGCCGTCTCGATGAAATCCTGCCACTGGCCATCGACGAAGGTACGAAACGCGGCGTCCCCGGATACGGCGATTTTCAGTGGCAGCACCACCTGCGTAAACGCGCCCGAATCCAGGTTAGTTACCTCGAAATCGGCTACGTTGCTCCCATACCCGTATTCGGCATCCGTCCCCAGCCCCGCTTCCTGGACGGAGGCGTACGCGCTGCCCTGCTCGAATGCCCTGGCGCCGAGGCGCAACGTCAGCCCCGGTATTGTCTCGAGCATGCGGCCGTCGGCCGCGAGACGCAGCAGATTCGAGTTGACCACGTTGTCCAGGTAGTCGGGAATCCGATCACCGTCGCTGTCGTCGGGTCCTTCTGTCGCGTCGTCCACACCGTCTCCGTCGCTGTCATTGCTCGACGACAACATCAGTGGTTCAGTCGCAACATTGAGCAGCGAACTGGCGTCGGTACGTGCGGCGGGTACGCCATCGTCCGTTACGGCGACGCGCATGTCGTACAAACCGGCACTCAGGCCCGAAGGATCGAGCAGGTAGGCCGGGTCGTTGACGGCCACCGGATCGATGAGCGCGGGATCCGAAGCGCTCCAGTCGTAGCTCTGTTCCTGCGCCGGATCGTCCCGGACATCGGCGATGAGGCCGATCAGGCCGGCTGCACTGACAACAGTTGTCGTCCGGCGTCCCTGCTGTTCGACGTCGATAGCGACCTTGGGAGGCCTGTTGATTTCGCTTATGGTGATCGTGTGAGTCGTCTGGCCGCCGGAAACCGCGTTGGTCGGTGCGCCCATCGTCAGGACGACGGTTTCGTCGGGTTCGTCGCTCTGGTCCTTGACGATGTCGATTTCAATGTCCGTCGACAACCCTGAATCAATCACGGCCTGACCGCTGACGGCATCATGGTCCGACGGGTTGGACGCCGTGCCGCTCACTTCGTACGGCACGATGACCGGGTAATTCACCGCCGGCCCGATGAGCTCGACATGTGCCCGAGCCGTGACGCCCTCCGGCACGGTTTGGTCCACCTGGAAATTGACCATCGGCACGACATTGACGAGCTGGTAGGCCTCGTTGCGGTTGCCGGACGAGTCAGTGGCAGTCCAGGTGACGACGTTCGGTCCCGAGCGGAACGGACCCGGGTTGTTCGGCTCGATCTCGACGGTGCCGTCCTTGTAGTCCACGGCCGTTGCCGTGCCCAGATCGACGTCCGTGAGGACGCCGGTTGCATCGACCTGGATATCGGCCGGGATGGTCAGTTGCGGCGGGATGTCGTCCAACAACGGGTTGGTGCCGGCAGCGACCTCGGCGCCGTCGGTCACACCGTCGTTGTCGGTGTCGGCGTCACGCGGCGAGGTACCCTGAAGGTACTCGTCGAGATTGCTGAGCCCGTCACGGTCGAGATCGCCGGCGGCATCGTTGACTGTCGGCACCAGCAGGTTGGCAATTTCGAACTTGTCGCTCATGCCGTCGCCGTCGGTGTCCGTGGTGTCGGCGATCACGGTCACGGTGGCGAACATGCCGACTTCCGGGTCCAGCGCGTCGGAGCTCGTCGTCAGCGTCGCCGAGAAGTCCCGGTCCTCATCGTAAATGAGTGTGCCGGGGCCGATCGCTGTCATGGTCAGTGTGACTTCGGCTCCGGGGTCCATCGTCCCGATCGTGCAATTCACTTCCTGGTCATCGCGCGCGCAATTACCCTGGTCGATAGCCAGGTCGGCAACGCCCAGCCGATCCGGGAGCGTGAGATCGAGCGTGACATTCTCTGCGGGCAGGCCCGCACCTACCGACGGCATCCCGTTGGTAATCATCAGTTCGACCGTGAAAGGAGTCGCATCCGGTATCTCCTGCAACGTCAATTCGCCATCCGGCAAAGGACCGTTGTAGAAGATGCCCGCTACACCGATACTGACGAGAGGCTCGACGTTGACGTTGACGGAGTCGCAGCCCTGCAAGGCGCCGACGTCAGTCACGCAGACGGAAATTGTCCGCTCACCTGCCTGTTCGAAGGTGTGCTCTCCAAACGTACGGCCCTCGGTCTTGTCGTTCGGTGGGGCGACGACGATGACGCCCTCGGTGCTCACGTCCCCATTGTCGTTCATGAAACCGCCGGTGATATCGGTCGTGTCGTCCCCCCAATCGATAGTGCCCGCATAGCCGTCGCTGAACTCGTCCGGAACTGCCGTGGAGATCACATCCAGTCTATCGTCGCTGAAGGTCGAGGAGATCTGCGTTGGAAAGCCGAGTGCGACGCGTGCAGGTATATCGACCGTGACGACGGGAGGATCGTTGATCGGCGCCACGTCGAACGTCAATGTGCCCTCGTTGGAGTCGTACACGCCGTCGTTAACGATGAAGCTGAGGCTGTCCTCGCCGTAGAAATCCGCATAGGGTTTGTAGGTCCAGCTGTCGCCGTAGCCGCTCAAAGTGCCGTGCTCGGGCCAGCGGGTCAGCTTGTAGGTGAGCGTGTCCAGGCCGAGGAAGTCCTTGCCGATAATGCCGTCGGGATCGTGCGCCGGCAGCGTGAAGTCGACCGTTGCGTCTTCGTCCACGTCGATCGTTTGCTCCGGCACCTCCGGTGGGCGGAAGTTGCGGCTGACGGTGACCGTGACCGTCGCCGGCGTGCTTTGCGCCAACCCGTCCGAGACGCTGAAGGTGAAGCTGTCGTCGGCCGCTACGTCGGGGTTTGGATAGTCCTGGTCGGAGACATAGGTGACCGTCGCCGCATTGTCGGTGATGTCCTTGAACGGCAGCGTGCCGAAGATGTGGACGAACTGTTCATCCCGGTCGACCACGAAAAACTGGCTCGAATTCACGGCGACCGACGCCGGTGGTCCCATGTTGCCGAGGACGAAACTCGGCCGGTCGCCCTTGTTGATACCGCTGCCGTCGGACACTGCCTCGCCGGCAAAGGTGCCGTCCGGCGAGAAGCGCTGAATGCGCGCATTGCCGTAATCGGCGACGTACAGGACGTCATTGGGGTCGATGGCAATGTAGCGGGGCGTGTCGAACTGACCCTGCCGGGCGCCGGCACGGTCGGCGGGTGCAACGGTACAACTGTCTGCGGCGTAGGTGCAGCTGTAACCGCGGCTGTGTCCGAGTTCCGGTTGTGCCGGATCCACGGTGCAGGAGTTGTTGGCGCTGCCGGTGCACTTGCCGGCCCAGCCGACGTATTCGCCAAGCACGTACTGCCCTTGTTCGTCCACTGTCGTCGCCGCCAACTTGTGTATGCGGTGCCACAGCATGTCGTTGGCGTAGAGGGCGCCGTCGGAGCCCACTTCGAGACTCGTGATCCTGCCGAACCAGGTGGCCAGTACCGTACCCTGATCGTCCTTCGGCCCCAACTCGCCGATGAACCGTGTGCCGCCGGTGTCGAGCAACTCGAATGCCAGGATGCTGGAGCCGTCGACCACGTAGGCGATGTCCCGGTCGCTGTCGACGCGTGAGTAGATCATCGATGCCGCGTCCAACTCGCCGTTCTGCGTGGAGCTGCCATCGAATCGGTAGCCGACGAACGGCGGTTTGTCGCAGATTTGCGCGGCCGTCAGGTCGGTCCGCCCCTGGAAATCGAGCGGGCACTGGTGCAGCCTGAGTTCGCTGCTCGAACCCGCGCTGATGAGCGTGTTGTAGTACAGGAAACCGTCGCGATCGACACGGAACGCGTCGTCGGTCGGTGCGTCCTCCGCGTTCGTACCGAGCTGCACCTGGCCCTGGTAATCGCCCCGCGGGCCCCATTGCGAGAAGCGCTGGAACGTCAGTAGCTCGTCGCTCGAACCGTCGCATTCGAAGAAGCTGTCAAGCACATAGCGAATGCCGTCGTCGGTCACGTGCACGAAGCGTGCGTCGTACACGAAGTCCCTCGGCGGTATCCGCTGGTCGGCCGGCAAGGAGGTCGGACAATACTTGGCCCGGATATAGGTGCCGACGTCGGTGGAGGGATCGTAATCCTGGCCGAGGCCGTCGCCCGGCCGGGTCCGATAGTCGTCGATGAAGAACGGGTACAGCGGCGCGATGAACTCGCCTCTCTTGGGCTGCGACTCGATTTTGAACCACAGGGGATCGAAGCGGCCGTCGAGTTCGTCGACGTCGTTCGCGGTCAGGCGGATGTCCACCGGTTCCGCGGTCAGCGTCGATGCGGTCGCATCATTCGCGGTCGGCGCCGTATTGGTGTCCTTGATCGTGATCAATTGCGATGCTGGCGACGTGGCGTTGCCGGAACCGTCGGTGGCTACCCAGTGGACCGCGGTGCGAGAATTGGCCGAAAAGACCGCCGGCGCGTCGTTCGTGACCTCCGGTTGCACGTCCACCAGGTCGATCGCAGCGGCATCGCCGATGCCGGCGCTCGCAAGATCGACGTCGGCGGAAGCCAGTATGACCTTGCTTGGCGGCGCGAGAAGCAGCGGCGGTTGCGTGTCGCGGACCAGGATGTTCTGCGTAGCCGTCGGCGCGTAATCCTTGCCGTCGTCCGGATTCGGGCCCCGGTCCTTCGCCGTCCACGTGATCTGATGCGTCCCGAGATCAAGAAAATCCGGTGCAGCGAGGATCAGTTCCGGGGTACGGCCGCAGTTGTCGGAGCTCGCCGCTTCCGCCAGCGCCAGCAGCCGCGAGTACGACCGTGACGTGCGCGTACCCCCAAAGTCCGTCGCTTCGATGATGACGGGCGCGGAATCGAGCTCGATCGTCGGCGGCACGGAATCCAGGACCGTTATGGCCTGGTACTTCGTCGTCTCCGCGGTGTCTATCGTCATCAGCGCTTTCAGCGTTCCCGTGCCGCGCTTGGTCAGGGTCTGCCGGATGATCGGGATCACGTTGTCGTCGAGCGTGTCGATGACGAACCGGGTCGAGACGGTGTAGTTCGTGGCACTCTTGGTAACTATCTCGGGCGGAGCGTAGCGCTCCTTGTAGACTTCCCAGATGTCTTCGATGATGTCGGCGACCTTGTTGCCGACGACGACTTGCGCAGCATACTTGGTGTCGCCATCGATCGAGTTGATGCCCGCTTTGCCGAGTTCGATCAGCAGGTCCTTCAAGGCTCCCTTGACCAGTTCCTTGATGATGTCGCGCAGTTTTTCGCGGATCTTGCGGATGACCTTCTGTGCGGCTGTCGGTTTCCTGGCCTGGCGCGCTTCGAATGCCTTCTTCCACACGTCTTCGAATTTCAGGATGCCGTCGCTGAGCCGCTTAGCTCCTGCCGGATCCAGCGCCTCGTCGGCGACGCCGGATCCGAAGCCGCTCGCTTTGGCCTGCCTTGCCGCTTTCGCGCCGCCGTACAGGTTTTTCAGTTCGGACAGCGTGTTGAAAAGCAGGAGGACGCCCGGAACGGCGATGTCGCCCAGTGTCTCGATCTGGGTCGTTGCACGCCATTCGATAGAGTGTGTGCCGATCGGCAGGTAAACCTGCTGCGGGCCCTCAGCACCAGGATCGATGGGTGTGTAGGGATCACCAAGGGAATCGGTGAGCGGGTCATATCGGCGAACCTTGCCGGGCGTACTGACCTCGATCCCGACGCCGGTGTTGGCGTGATACACATGGGGCGCTCTCAGGAAGCCCCAGCGCGTGTCCGGATCGTCCGGATCATGATAATTGCGAAATCTGTAGATCCTGAAGGGATCGAATTGGGTGTACGGGTCGCCGATGTTGGCGATGCCGAACAGGTTCGAATACCCGGCCTGCGGAGACAACAGCTGAAACTCGATGCCACAGCCATCGGCTGTATATGCAGTGCCGTCTCCCACCGTCGGATCGATACTGCGACTCGCCGGAGGAAAGAGCCGCGGCGGCAGTGCCTTCAGACCGAGATTCGCACTGTATTCGGTGACTTCGGCAGCATACGACGCAGTGGGAAAGGGCAGGGCGCCGACGATGATGGCGATGTCGTGCACCGTGACGATGCTGATCATGCTCGCCAATAGTGCACCTTCGCCATCGCCAACGGCTTGCTGCGCTACGTCTAGCGGCACTCCCGCCTCGACAAGAGCCTGGATTTGCCGGGCGTCGGTATCGAGCGGGGCGACTTCACCGAAGCCGGGCTTCGCGATCAGCATGCAGCCGGCAATCACGATCGCCAGGTGAGCAATTATCGTTCGAATTGTTTCGGTGAGATCCAAATGTGCGTTCATTGCTACCGTCTGTTCTGCGACTCGTGTGTGAGTCTCAAAATTGCGGATAGACACGAGGCGGAGCGGACGGAGAGTCGTTCCATTCGACTACGCACGGAGCGAGCAACAGACTCCTGATCGCAGGTTCCTTGGTTTTTCTTGTGCCCGGTAATTCCTTCTATCACTCATGCTATATGAAATGACAATGAAATTCGGTGTACTTTGCATAACTCGACAGATCGCAACCGCTAACGTATTCGTATCGGCAACGTCGGCGGTTTGCTGATAGCGGTATCATTTGCGATTGTGCTTGTCGTTACAACCGACTAAGGGGCGATCCGGGAGAGTCCGCCCTTATATCGAAAACTAGGAGTTGTCAGTATGGCGCCTTCATGGATGTACCCTGAGGCTGGGTCGACCGCGCCCCGATCAAGAAAGGGCAATACGGCCACGGCGGCCCGATGCCCCGGCAGGGACAACGGACGCACCGCTACTTATTCTGGCTATTTGCTCTGAAATCCGCGGAGAAATTGCCTGCGGCCTGAGGCTGTGGGAGCTCCTCGAGCGGATCGGGACCGACGTCATCGGCATGAACCGACAGATGGGTTCTACAAACGCCAGACGCCGGGCCCGGGCTTGTACACTCAGCGTTCGCTGACGTAGATGTCGCCGTCGCGGCCGAAATGCAGCCGCTTGCCGTCTCCTGACATCGTCGCCCGCGTCTCGTTGCCGCTCGTGTTGACGTTCGGCCCGAGATTGACGGGCGATGACCAGTGGCCGGTCACGAACCGTGCCGTCGATGTGTAAACGTCCTGGCCGCCGAACGAGTCTGCCCCGTGTCGCCCCCAGGTCGGACGGTTGGAATTGAACACGATCTCGAATCCGCCGCGTTGAAGTGGGCGGACGTTCGGCATGAAGTCCTCGTATTCGGTACTGAGGCTCGATACGACATGACCCGGCCCGAACCCGTGTCGACCGAGCCGGCTGATATAGATGTCGTTGTCACCGGAGCCGCCGTTCGTGGAATAGAGCAGAAACGTGCCGTACCAGGTATTGACGATCGACGGGCTGCGTTCCGGTCCGGGCGTGTTCGGTCCGTCCGGCGCGCAACCCAGGTTGACGGGCTCGGTCCAGCCGCCGGCCGGGCTTTGCCGCGTGTAGTAGATGTCACCACCTACGCCACCGCCGCAGGTGCCGTCGACGGCACGATCCGACACGAACAATAGGGCTCGACCCCACACCGGGAACGGGCAGAAGTCGTTCGAATCCGAGTTCACCGGCGTCTCGAGTTTCCGCGGTTCCTGCCATTGCGAGTCGATCCTATCGCGGTCGGCAGCCCACAGGTCGAGCTGCCCGGCACGGTTCGATGCGATGACCAGGCTCAGCCCGTCCGGTGTCTCGATCGGACACCCCTCGCTGGATGACGTGTTGACCATGGTCTCGGCCACCGCGGGACCCCATTTCGGCCCCCAATGGTCGGCCAGGGCCGGCCCGGTCCCGGCCAGCCAGAGCAGGCAGGCGAGGACGCCGGATTTTGCTGGTGTTGTACGCAACATTTTGATTCTCCCTTCGTTTTCCTGTCTTACGACTGAAGTTTGCTGCGCCGCGTATCAAACAGGGTTAACAAGCGGTGTTGTTTTCATGGAGAATTGTGGAGACCGAGGGAGCCGCAAGAGCGCCCGGGAGGCCCGATGATCTACCGGTTCGGGGACTGCGAAATCGACATTGCGAGATTCCGGCTGCGCCAGGAGGGCCGCGCCGTAGCCGTAGAGCCGCAAGTACTGCAACTCCTCGTCTATCTGATCGACAACCGGCATCGCGTCGTAACACGAAGGGAACTCTTCGACGCGATCTGGAATGGTCGGGTCGTATCCGATTCGGCGCTCAACAGCCGCATCAAGGCCGCGCGCGCTGCGGTCGGCGACGACGGCCGAACCCAGTCCGCAATCCGCACTTACCATCGCCGAGGATACCGTTTCGTCGAAACGCTGAAGGAGAACTTGAGTACGCGGCCCGAGACCAGCGTGGAGGCGAATGCCGATGTCGGACGAATCGTTGCCGCGGGTGACAAGCTGGATAACCTGGATCTTGCGTTGCCGAGTCAGCCCTCGGTCGCAGTGCTCCCGTTCCGCGCCATCGGAGATTCCGTAAGACACGGCATCTTCGCCGACGGTTTGACACACGATGTGATCACACAGATTTCGCGCGCACGCTGGCTATTCGTCGTGGCGCGAGGTTCGGCGTTCAAATTCCGTGCCGGGCCGTACGAGCCGCATGACGTCGGACGGGCGCTCGGCGTCCGTTACGTCGTTCAGGGCGAGATCCAGTTCCTCGGCGGCCGGGTCGGGATCTACGCGGCCCTGACCGACACGACCGACGGCATCGAGTACTGGGCAGAGCACTTCGATCGCAAGATCGAAGACCTCGTCGCGTTGCAGGCCGAGATCGCCGAGGCCGTCGTCGGAGCGGTCGAGGCGGAGATCGAGGCGGCGGAACGTGAACGTTCGCTGTTGAAATCACCCGCGAGTCTTGACGCCTGGGGCGCCTATCATCGCGGTTGCTGGCACATGTACCGCTTCACGCCGCAGGACTACGAGCAGGCCGAACGCTTTTTCCAGCGCTCGATCGAACTCGATCCCGAAGCGCCGCGGGCCTACGCGGGACTGTCCTTCATCCACTGGCAGCGCGCCTTCCTGGAACTCACGAAGGACCGCCGTTCGGAAGAGGAGCGCGCGCTCGAGTTTGCCTTCGAGGGCTTGTCGAAGGACCCGCGCGATCCATTGGGACACTGGGCGCTCGGCCGCGCATATCTCCTGCAGTGCGAACTCGAACAGGCGGTCGACGAACTCGAGATGTCCGTGCAACTCAATCCGAGCTCCGCGGTCGGACAGTACACGCTTGCTTACGGCCTCATGCAGATCGGCGAGGCCCCGCGGAGTAACGACATTGTCACCAAGGCCCGCCGCCTGAGTCCGTACGACGCCATGACGTTTGCCATGTATGCCGTGCGTGCCCAGAATCTCGCCTTCCTCGGCCGGTATCCGGAGGCTGCGACCTTTGCGACGCGGGCGGCCCGGCAACCGAATTCGCATTACCAGGTCGTCGCGATCGCGGCTTTCTGCAACATGCTTGCCGGCCGCACGGATACGGCCAGACAGTTCTACTCACAATTGCTCGCGACCCGTCCCGGGTATGGCGCCAGCGATTATCTGAAGGCGTTCAACCATCGTCCGGAACGGAACTCGACCCTCGTTCGAAAGACGTTCGGGCAGCTCGAGGCGTTGACGTGAATTGGGCATGACGAAGCCGGTCGAGAAAAGCGCGCGCCGCGAGTTTGTCGCCCTGGCCGTCACGGCGCTGACGGCATGCACCCTGGCGCATGCCGAGGACAATGGCGCCTGGGACCACTACGGCGGCGGCCAGCACGGCATGCAGTACTCGAGCCTCGATCAGATCACGCGCGACAACGTCGGCAAGCTCGAAGAAGCCTGGCGCTACGAGACCGGCGAACTCGGGGAAGGCGCCGACGAACCCTTCGCCTTCCAGGCGGATCCGATACTCGCCGAAGGCAAGCTGTACGTAGCCACCGGCAGCGCCATCGTCATCGCGCTGGACCCGGCTACCGGCGAGGAGATCTGGCGCCACGACCCGCACCTCGATCGCAGCAAGCATTACGCCGAGATCGCCAATCGCGGCGTGAGTTCGTGGGTGGACCCCGACGCCGAACCGGATGCGCCGTGCCGGCATCGGATCTTCGTCGGCACGCTGGATGCAAGACTCATTGCACTCGACGGCGCAACCGGTACGCCCTGCAAGGATTTCGGGGACCACGGACAGATCTGGCTCAACCGGGACGTGGGGGCGGAACTCGGCGACGCCTGGGTGAATTACGCGGTCACCTCGCCGCCGGTGATCGTCGGCGACGTACTCGTCGTCGGTTCGTCCATCGGCGACAACCGCTCGGTGCAGTCCGAGCTCGGCATCGTGCGCGGTATCGATGCGCGCAGCGGCGAGGAGCGCTGGCGCTGGGATCCGGTCCCGCGCGATGCGAACGACCCGGCGCATGCGAGCTGGCGGGACGACGAGGCCGCTCGCAACGGTTCGGGCAATGCCTGGGCGCCGCTCGCCGCGGATGCACAGCGCGGCCTCGTGTACGTGCCGACGGGATCGGCGAGCCCGGACTTCTACGGCGGCGAGCGCACGGGCGACGATCTGTACACGGATTCGCTCGTCGCGCTGGAGGCGTCCACCGGCAAGGTCGTCTGGTTCCGGCAGCTCGTGCACCACGATCTCTGGGACTACGATCTCGCGTCGCAGCCCACGCTGGTCGAACTCGAACACGACGGTGCAAGGGTCCCGGCCGTCCTGCAGGGGACCAAGGCGGGATTCATCTTCAGTTTCAATCGGGTGACCGGCGCGCCGCTGTTCCCGATCGAGGAACGGCCGGTGCCGCAAGGCGGCGTCGCCGGCGAGCAACTTTCGCCGACGCAGCCGTTCCCTTCGGCGCCCCCGCCGGTCTCACGACAGGAACCCGTCACTGCGGACGACGCATGGGGCGTGCTGTACTTCGACAAGAGCGCCTGTCGCCGCAAACTCGCCGGGCTGCGCTCGGAAGGCATCTTCACGCCGCCGAGCATCCGGGGCACGCTGGAGATGCCGAGCTACGCCGGTGGCATCAACTGGGGCGGCCTCGCATTCGAGCCGCACAGCCAGGTCGTCGTCACCTTCTCGCTGGAGGTGCCGACCGAGGTTGCACTGATCCCGCGCGAGGACATCGAACGGGTCCGCGATTCCGGCGACTACGACGGCTTCCAGTTTTCGCGCATGGCCGGCACGCCCTACGGCATGCGCCGCGCGCTGATCCGCTCGCCGCTCGGCATGCCGTGTACGACGCCGCCTTGGGGCCGGCTCACCGCCATCGACATGCGCAGGGGCCGGATCCTCTGGCAGCGGGGCGTCGGCACGATCCAGGATGTCGCGCCGGCCCTCGCGCCGAATCTCGAGCTCGGCATGGCCGGGCTCGGCGGCCCGATCGTGACCGCGGGCGGCGTCGTCTTCATGGCCGCGGTGCAGGACGATTATCTCCGCGCGTTCGATCTCGACGACGGTAAGACCCTGTGGGAAGGTCGCCTGCCGGCCGGCGGGCAGGCGACGCCGATGACTTACTACCTGTCGTCCACGGGGCGGCAATACGTCGTGATCGCCGCCGGCGGCAACGCGCATCTCGGTACCACGCCCGGCGACTACGTCGTCGCGTACGCTCTGCCGGACTGAGAGCCGTCCTGCCGGAGCAGCTCAGTCCGTCATTGTCGTGACGATCTGCGATCCGAGGATGTCGTCCGGCCAGCGGAGCCAGATACTGCCCTGCCCGTAATTACCGCCAGTGAAGACCGCCACCATGTCGAGCTTCGGGATGACGATCAGGATCTGACCGCCGTTGCCGGTCGCTTCGAAGGTGCGATAGGTCTTGTCGCCGGCACGCAGCCCGGGCAAATGCCATGCATAGCCGTCCTCGCCTCTCACGTAGAACTCCGAGAAGCTTTGCTCTGGAATCCCCGTCGTGGTGGGGGATATTTTGATGTGCGCAGTCGTGGAGCGCTCGACCCAGGCTTGCGCTACGATGCGCCTGCCTTGCCAGACGCCGCCGTCGAGATAGGCCTGTCCCAGCCGCAACAGGTCGCGCGGGCGAAGACGGGCACCGCCGCCGAGGTAGCCCTCTTCGGTCGGCATGAGGTTCCAATAGTATCGGTCGAATCCGAGCGGTTGCGCGACGAGACGATCCAACAGGGCGGGCAGCCACGTTCCGGATACATGAGTGAGGGCGTCACCGACCAGGTTCATTCCGGCCGAACAATAGGCATAACGCTCGCCCGGATCGTGGACTACGGGAAGGTCGAGCGTGTATCGCCACCAGTTCGGCTCGCCGGTCTGCGTCTGCATCGTTCCCTCGTTACCGAGCGATTCCTCGTTGGCGTCATCGCAGTCCAGTCCGCTCGTGTGAGTCATCAGCTGGGCCAATGTGATATCCGATTTGCGCGGGTCCGGATTGGCGAACGGTCCCTGCGCGTCGAGCATTCGGTACACGCGCGTGTCCGGCCCGATCTTGTGTCCGGACATCATCAGTGCTCCAAGCATTACCGAGGCGAAAGCCTTGCCGGCGGACCGGACGTCGTGTGGCCTTTCGCGATCGTAGCCGTAAAAATACTCTTCGAGGACAAGGCGTCCGTGGCGGGCGATGAGAAAGGAATGAATCAGATTCGGCCGGCGAGCGGCGGGATCGCCGTCGATGATGCCCCGTATCGCAGCCGTCAGGCTCGCCTCGTCCAGTCCGACTTCGCTGGCAGAAGCCGTCGGCCATCCATCATTGGTCTCGGGCGGCGCGTTGTAAGTGTAGGGTGATTCGCCCGGAGGCCGCGGGAAAAAGTTCGGGACGTCCTTCGCACCGACACGCAGCAGTTCCAGGTTTCGCTCTGCCCAGGGCCAATACAGACGGAGCCGCTCGGGAGAATTCACCAACGTCGCTTCGTGCTCGATCTTCCGGTCATCGTCGAACTCGATGCTGAATCGTACCTGGTCGCCGTCGCGGGTCACCTTGAACCGGGATGCGCCTCCGTTCGCATTGAACTCGGGGTTGCGAAATGCGGCGACAAGTTCGCCATCCTCGTTTCGCAAGATTCGCAGATAGAGACTGAAGCGATCCTCGAGTGGCCGTACCGTGCCGCTCCAGATCCCGGTTCCGGATCCTTTGAGGACGATCGGTGTGGCGAAGGGTTGTGACAGGTCGCCGGGGTCCCCTTCGTCCGTCTTCACGTCCGGCGGCTGTATCCAGAATCCGTTGATTGTGCCGCCGTCGGGAGTCTGCGTTCCCCTGAACTCACCCAGGCCGTCGGCGAAACGGAATCGCACCTGTTGCGCAGTGACTTCGAAGTGCGCTTCGCGCCCGGCGATCCTGGCGCTCCAGTCCGAACCGTGTCTCTCGATGTCGAGTTTGCCTCGAAGCGGTTGTTCGAAAGTCGTTTCGCTGGCCCAGATTCCAATCAGCGCATCTGCGCCATCCGTCTGCTCGGAACCTTCGTCGCCGAGCGCGGACACCGTGTAATGCAGCGCGCCGATCGCTGCCAGAAGCGCAACTTTCCTCGCCGGCATCGCGACTCGCTAAACCGCTGACAGCGGCGGCGTACGGCCCCGGAGCCAATGAGCGATCGGTTCCCAGCCGCTTTCCATGTTGGCCTTCAGCGCCGCACAGGCCAGTTCGAGATCCTTGTGGCGGAGTGCGGCGAGGATCCGTTCGTGATCCTCGGTGGCACGGTCCACGTTCGGTGCTTCACGCATGAGCGCCAACTCGTAACGCTTGGTCCGGACGATCATGTTCTCGATCAGCTCGATTAGAATCCGGTTCGGGCATCCGCCGAGCAGCTCGAGATGCCAGGCATCGTCGATGCGGACCCTGGCCGCAGGATCCGCTGCCTCGGCGAGTGTTTGGTTCATTCTCGCCAGAGCTTCGATACGACGCCCGGAGGGGAGGCCTGCGAGCCTCAAGGCTTCCGGATCGAGGATCGGGCGTATGGCATAGACCTGCTCGAATTCGTCGAGTGTCAGCGGGCGCACGAAATAGCCCCGGCGGGGGCGAGCTACGAGGAATCCCTCGGCTGCGAGCTGGCGTAACGCTTCGCGCAGTGGCGTGCGGCTCACACCGATGTCGCGGGCCAGGTGAACTTCGTTGATACGCGTGCCGTCGGGCAGTGCACCGTCGAGGATCATCTCGCGCAGGGTCGTCACAATCGCGTCACTGATGTTCTCACGGCTAGCAAGCGCAATACCCTGCATACTGTCGACAGTACACACCAGATGAAGTCTCGTCAATGGGCCCCTGACCGATGCATAGCAGTAAGGAGGTGTCGGCTGCGACCCAACAGATGCGGCTCGCAAGCCGGGGAAGGGAACCAGCAACTCTCAGGGCGTTCGAACCTTTCGACGTGCCGCCGGCCGCATCCGCTACAATGCGGCTCATGAGCGACATATGGACAAATTCGCGCAGATTTAGAGGTTTTCATGAAACGAAGGACATTCCTGGAAGGTGCCGTCGCGACGGCAATCATGGGGGCTACGGTGCCCCGGATCACGAGCGCCGCGATGATGGATGCTGAGAAGTTAGGGCCGCTGCTCGCGCCATGGACCGGCCCCTACGGCGGGATCCCGCGCTTCGACGAGATCAACATCGAGGAATTCGGGCCCGCGATCCGCGAAGGCATGGATCTCGCCCGGGCGGACATCGCCCATATCACCGGCAACGAGGCAGCGCCGACCTTCGAGAACAGCGTACTCAGCTACGAGGACAGCGGTCGGGCGCTCGACCGGGCACAGCGCTTCTTCGGCGTCTACACGTCGACGATGAACGACAAGCCCATGCAGAAGATCGAGGCCGAGATGGCGCCCGTGCTGGCCGCTTTCGGCGACGAAATCATCCAGAACGAGGCGCTGTTCTCGCGCCTGCAGGCTGCCCATGCGGGAAGCGAGAACTCGAGCCTCACGGAGGAACAGAAGCGTCTCGCATACGTACACTTCAACCGATTCGTCCGGAGCGGTGCGGCCCTGAACGCGGCCGACAAGGCGCGCATGAAAGAGATCAACCAGCGTCTGGCGACACTTTTCACGAAGTTCAACCAGAACCAGCTGGGCGACGAGGAGTACTACACCCTCACCGTCGAGGACGAAGCCGACCTGGCCGGGTTGCCGCAGTCGGTGATCGCATCGGCGGCGCAGGCGGCGAAGGACAAGGGCAAGGCCGGCAAATGGGTGTTCACGAACACGCGCTCGTCGATGGAGCCCTTCCTCACGTTCGCCGACAATCGCGCTTTGCGCGAGAAGGCATTCCGGATGTGGAACAGCCGCGGCGATCACGACGACGAGCGGGACAACAAGCAGGTCGCGAGCGAGATACTGCAGCGACGTGCCGAACGCGCGCGTCTGCTGGGCTTCCCGTCTCACGCAGACTGGGTCCTCGACAACAACATGGCCAAGACGCCGGCCGCGGCCATGGCCCTGATGATGAAGGTCTGGCCCGCGGCGGTCGCGCGGGTGCACGAGGAAGTGGCCGACATGCAAGCGGTTGCGGACGCCGAAGGTGCGGACCTCAAGATCGCGCCGTGGGACTACCGCTACTATTCAGAGAAGGTCCGCAAGGCAAAGTACGACATCGATCAGAACAAGGTGAAGGAGTACCTGCAGCTCGACAAGATCCGCCAGGGCATGTTCTGGGCGGCCAGCCAGGTCTACGGACTCGAGTTCGTGAAACTGACGGATGTGCCCGTGTATCACCGCGACATGTCGGTCTACGAGGTGAAACGCGACGGCAATCGGGTAGGGCTGTGGTATTTCGACCCCTATGCGCGTGACGGCAAGAGTTCCGGGGCGTGGATGAACGAGTACCGCACGCAGGAGAAATTCCGCGGAGTCGTCACCCCGATCGTCTCCAACAACGCGAACTTCATCGAGAGTGAGCCGGGCAAACCGGTGCTGATCTCCTGGGACGACGCCACGACGATGTTCCACGAATTCGGGCATGCGCTGCACGGACTGCTCTCGAACGTCCACTATCCGACGCTGGCCGGCACGAACGTCAAGCGGGATTTCGTCGAGTTCCCGAGCCAGCTGAACGAGCATTGGCTGTCGACGCCGGAAGTACTGAGCCAGTTTGCCGTGCACTACCAGACCGGCAAGCCGATCCCGCAGGAGCTCGTCGACAAAATCCTGGCCGCCAAGAATTTCAACCAGGGATTCAAGACTGTCGAGTATCTCGCCAACGCGATCTACGACATGAAGATCCACCTGGCAGCGACGCCGGACAAGCCGATCGACATCATGGCGTTCGCGGACAAGACCCTCAAGGAGATCGGCATGCCGAAGGAGATCACCTTTCGCCATCCGCCGACCGCATTCGGTCACATCTTCTCGGGCGGCGGTTACTCCGCGGGCTACTACGTCTACATCTGGGCAGACGCGATGACCGCCGACGCCTACGAGGGTTTCATGGAGATGGGCGGCCTGTACGACAAGAAGGCCGACAAACTGCTGGAGACCTCGATCATGAGCGTCGGCAACTCCATCCCGCCTGACGAGGCGTTCCGGCGCTTCCGCGGCCGCGATGTCGACACCAACGCGCTGATGCGCGACCGCGGCTTCCCGGTGACCTGATCGAGCGATGCCCCGGCCTGCGCCGCCATAGGCGGGCAAGGCATCTGATATCATCCGAATGACACTCGGAGGGCAATGCCTGTGCTGCGAATAAGGGTGAATGGGCACGAACACACACTCGAGGACGTCGACGATTCGACCCCGTTGCTCTGGGTGCTGAGAGACACGCTGAACCTGGTCGGTACCAAGTACGGTTGCGGCGGAGGATATTGCGGTGCCTGCACCGTGCACCTGGACGGGAAACCGGTGCGATCCTGCATTACCCCTGTGCGCCGGGCCGCGAACCGATCGGTAGCCACGATCGAATCCCTGGCATCCGCGTCCGGCGTCCTGCATCCGCTGCAGCAGGCCTGGATCGACCACGACGTGCCCCAGTGCGGCTACTGCCAGCCCGGCCAGATCATGAGCGCCGCCGCACTGCTTGCGCGGACGCCGTCGCCGACGGATGACGACATCGATGCCGCGCTGAGCGGGAATCTGTGCCGCTGCGGCACCTACGTGCGGATACGCGCCGCGATTCACAGTGCCGCGAAGATGCTAAACGAATCCGGAGACGACACCTGATGGATCGCCGGACATTCCTGAAAGTGTCCGGGTACGCCGGTGGCGGCCTGACGCTGGCCTTTTGCATCGGCTACCGGCTGCCTGCCGAAGCGAAGACGACAGAAGACGTTTTCGAGCCGAACGCGTTCCTGACGATTTCTCCGGATGGATCGATCGTCATCCTGTCCAAGGGTCCGGAGATCGGTCAGGGCATCAAGACAGCGTTTCCGATGATCGTCGCAGAAGAACTCGACGCGCGCTGGGCAGACGTGAGCGTGGAGCAGGCCCCGATCGACAAGGCCGTGTTCGGGCGGCAGAGTGCGGGCGGATCGCGATCGATTCCGTCGGCCTGGGACCAGCTGCGAACGGCAGGCGCCACGGCGCGTGCCATGCTCATCGGCGCCGCGGCGCGGCAATGGGGAGTCCGGGAAGTCGAATGCAGGACCGAGCCCGGCGTCGTCGTGCACGATCCGACCGGGCGGCGCCTGGGTTACGGGGAGCTGGCCACCGCGGCGGCGAAACTGCCGGTGCCTGCGGCCGAATCCATCAGCTTCAAGCGACGTGAGGACTACCAACTGCTCGGCCGGCGGATCTCCGGCGTCGACAATGCGAAGCTGGTGACGGGCCAGCCGCTGTTCGGCATCGACCAGACGCTGCCCGGCATGTTGTACGCGACCTATACCAAGTGTCCCGCGACCGGCGGACGACCGCGCAAGGCCAACCTGGAGGCAATCCGGAATCTGCCGGGAGTGCGGCAGGCGTTCATCTTGCAGGGCAACGGCGCCGTGACGGAATTGATGCCCGGCGTGGCAATCCTCGCGGACTCGACGTGGCAGGCGATGAGCGCCCGCGAGCAACTCGTCGTCGATTGGGACGAAAGCGACGCTTCTAAGGACAGTTGGACCGACCTGTCGTCACGTGCCCGGCAACTCGCCGATAAGCCGGGCAAGGAAACGCTTCGAACGACTGGCGACACCGCGCAGGCATTCGCGGGTGCAGCCCGACAGGTGGAGGCGTTCTACAGTTACCCGTTCCTGTCCCATGCGACCCTCGAACCGCAAAACTGCACCGCATGGTACCGGGACGGCGAGCTCGAGATATGGGCGCCGACACAGACACCGCAGGGTGCGCTGGAAAATGCCGCAAGCTTGCTCGGCCTGTCACCGGAGCGGGTGACCCTGCATCAGACCCGGGTCGGTGGCGGATTCGGGCGCCGCCTGAGAAACGATTATGTCTGTGAGGTGGCGGCCATCGCGCGTCAGGCGGGTGTACCCGTCAAACTGCAATGGACGCGCGAGGATGACATGGCGCACGATTTCTATCGGCCCGCGGGCTTCCACGCGCTCAGAGGCGCGCTGGATGACGGCGGCCGCCTGACTGCCTGGCAGGATCATTTCATCAGTTTCACGCATGACGGCCATTCCCCGGTATCGGGAGGCGGCATGCGCGGCAGCGAATTTCCGGGCGGATTGGTCGGCAACTTTCGGCTCACGCAATCCTTGCTGCCGCTGTCCACGCCGACCGGCCCCTGGCGGGCGCCGGGTTCCAACGGGATCGCGTTTGCCGTGCAGTGCTTCCATAACGAACTCGCCGCGGCCGCGGGCCGGGATCACCTGCAGTACCTGCTGGACACGCTGGGCGAGCCGCGCTGGCTCGAGCCCGGCAACCCGGGGGCGCTGCATACCGGTCGCGCCGCCGCCGTCATCAGGCTCGCGGCAGAGAAGGCGGGTTGGGATCGGCCGCGACAGCCCGGTCGCGGACTGGGGCTCGCGTTCTACTTCAGTCACGCAGGTCATGTTGCGGAAGTCGCCGACGTCAGCGTCGACGGCAACCGTAAGCTGACCGTGCACAGGGTCACGGTTGCTGCGGACGTGGGTCCTGTCGTCAATCTGAGCGGCGCCGAAAACCAGTGCCAGGGCGCCGTCATCGACGGCCTCAGCACCTTGTGCGGGCTCGAAGTGACGATGGAAAACGGCCGCATACAACAATCGAACTACGACCAGTATCCGCTGCTGCGGATAGCGAGCGCTCCGGCGGTGGACGTTCATTTCATACAGAGCGACTACCCACCCACCGGGCTCGGAGAGCCGGCGCTGCCGCCGCTGGCGCCGGCCGTGTGCAATGCGATATTCGCGGCGAGCGGACAGCGCGTGCGGAGCCTTCCGCTCAGTAAGGCCGGCTTCTCGGTCTAGCAGGCCTTTGCAACAGCCTGCTGGGCTGGCCTGACGGGCCCGGCTCCGTCAGGGTGCGGCGTGTGCGCCGGTCACGATGCCCAGCGTGTCGCTCTCACCGTTGCGCACGAGGTGCGGGAAGCGCTGGCCGTCGTAATAGGGCACCTCGAGCGTGCGATAGAAACCGTCGTTCTGCACCAGCAACGCGATGGGCTGGTGCGACTGTTTCGCCTGCGTGATCGCCGCGTCCAGGACTTCGGGCGTATACGCGCGGCCGTTCACCGCAACGAGCGTCATGCTCGGGCCGGCGCCTGCCATGGCGGCGGCGCGGTCCTCGATGACGTCGACGATCTTCGCATCCTTGTCCAGGAGTAAGCCGATCGACCAGCGACGATCGATCTGCCCCTCGCGCTTCGTGTTGTATTCGATATCGACGTTCGGCGTATCGTTGTACGCCAGTTTCCAGCCGCTGCGCTCGAGCGCGGAGAACAGGGCCGCCGTGCCGGTCGTATGCAGGTGGCGGCCGATGAATGCGCGCCAGTCCGCCGGCGCGATCGCCGCGAGGTTGTCGTAGATGTCCTGCTCGGTGTACGGCTTCAGGGCCGGCTTGCCGCTGTCTCCGGAATAGAAGCGCCGCATGAAATCGTCGAGCGAAGCGTGGCCCTGCGTGCGCTTACGTATCTCGGCGTCGACGTCCAGCCACAGGAAGATGGACGCGGCGTAGAAGTCCGTGCCGCGCCGGCTGGACCGCCAGGCCTTGGGCGCCTGGTACAGCTTCTGTGCCTCCGCCGCGGTATCGGCGAGCGTCCGCCAGTCCGCGCCCGGCTCGTTGTCGAAGCTGGCCGCGGCCTGTGCCACCAGGTCATGGAACTGGTCCTCGGTGAGGAGCCCCGCGCGCGTCGGCAGCACGTTGCCCCAGAAAGTCGTGAGTCCCTCGTAGACCCACAGCATCGAATCGTCCATCGGCTTGTCGTAGTCGGGACTCAGCAGTCCCGCAGGGCGTCGATACTTGGCATTCCAGCTGTGCACGTACTCGTGCGCCAGTAATGTCGAGAGCCAGGGCTCCAGGATGGGGTCGACCAGCGCGTTTTCCGCGCTACGGTTGTCGCTGGACTCGTGGTGCTCGAGCCCGAAGTGCTCGACGAAGTCGGACAGAGTGACGAGCCAGGTGTAGTGCCGGTACATGCGCGAGCCGAACAGCGCGCCCGCCTCGGCGACGAGCCGACCGTAATCTGCCGCGAAGCCGTCGGGCGTGGCGAGCGCGGCGGGACTGTCCGCCGCGATCACGATCTCGTGCGATATCCCCGGCATCGGCGCAGAACCGGGTAGTTCGATGCGCTTCATGTAGCGTCCGATCTGCACCGGCGAATCGATCAGGCGCGTAAGCGAGGCCTCTTCGAGGTCGAAAGTCCCGTCGGCACGCGCCGTCGTGGCCAGTGCGCATGCGATGTTCCAGCCGTCGGGCAGCTTGATGCTGGCCCGGGTCGTGATGTCCTCGGCGTCCTTGCCCTTCGGCAACAGGACGAAGTGGTTCCAGGCCAGTACCGCGAGATTCTCGGAACTGGTGGGCGCGCTGCCGAAGGCGCCCTTTTCGGTCGCGAGCCCGGTATCCAGCGAGATAGCCAGGTGATCCGCGCCGGGCGGCACGACCAGCCGCAGCGCATAGACGTCAATCGGATCCCGATTCCAGGCGACGTTCTTGCCGTTCGCCTTGATCGTCAGCCCGATCATCGAGTCCAGTGGCCCGGTCGGCGCGTGCTCGCCGGGGATCCACTTGGGATAGACCAGCGTCAGCGGCCCCGGCGAAACCGCCAGCTCGAGGTCCGTGTGTATTCGCTTGCGCGCGACATCGGTGGCGTCGAGCGCGACGGACAATTCCGCGGCATGTGCTGCCGGAAGAGCCAATGCCATGATCAAGGCAACGACATACGGACGGTGCTTGTGCATGTGACACCTTAAGGATTTTTGGTACGTATATACGGGCAGATTATACCCGGCAGTTCGAAACTGCTACCCGGCATCGGCCTCTGCGACGTAGTGCCAGCCATCGTCGCCGTACTCGAGCGTCTCGCCCGAGACCAGGCCGATCCGCACGCCGGGCTCGAATTCGGAGCCCTGCAGCGATGCCGGTTTGGCGTCGAGTGCGTATTGCGGCTGGTCCATGACGCCGAAAATGCGGAATTGCTTGTCGCGATCCTCGTAGACGGCGACGGACCCCTTGCGAAGGATGGCGGCGCCGCCGACGACGTCGAAACCGCCCGAGACGACGCCGACGCGGGGTCTCAAATCATCCCAACTCTTGCCCTGTATCGTCTTGATCGCCGAGTCTTCGAGGCGGACGAACGCCAGCAGTTGCGCGTCGAAATTGGCATTGAAATCGTCGACCCGCACTTTGTGGATGCGGTCGGCGGCCTCCTGCAAATGCACACCTTGCGGATGGTCGGACTGGTATTGCGCGTAGGACTCTTCGGTATTCGCCGCGCTCGCCGTCTCCCACGCGAGATCGTCGATGCGCTCTCTCGCTTGCGCCTCGTATTCCGAATCCGGATTGGCGGTGAGGAACGCCTGGTACGCATCGATCGTGTTCGTGGCCTGCGCGTCCTCCCAGGCCTTGCCGACCGGATCGCATGCGGCGAGCAGGATGGCGCTCAGGAGCAGCGCAGTCGTCCTTCTTGTCTTCATGGCCTTGTTCCTCTTGACGTTGACACGAGGCTACCGGCCGGTGTCCGCCGCACGCCCGGTCACGAGTCGATGAATCAGCAGACCGCCGGCGCCGAGCACGGAGGCCACCAGTATGCCCAGCAGGCCGCCGCCGAGAGAAATCGGCACCGCCCCTGCTCCGGCACGCATCGCACCCGACAACGCCTGAATACTGGCGAAGGTGATGAGTGCGGCGGCGATCAGGAAACGGCCGAACGAAAACTGCAACCGTATCCCGAAAGCATACATCGAAGGCAGCAGAGCCATCGCGCCCAGCGTCAGGAATTGCTGGTAGCCCAGGAATCCGATACTTCGCGAGAAGTCCTCGCCGGCCAGCCCGCTCGCCCCGATGAGTGCATAGGCGGCGGGCATGATCAACGGCATGCCGAGCAGTACGATCGGTGTATGGAAGGCGAAAACCCTCGACCAGTCGACGGGTTCCTCGATCTCGACCGTGACCCTGGCTTGCGCGGGCGCCTCGGCGGGCCCGGCCTCCGCGGCGTCGGCTGGCGTTGGTGCGGCCTCCGGCTGCAGCACTTTCTCGAGGATCGCGGAGACGAGATCGGCAATCTTCCGGCGCGAGTTCTCCCACAACAACGTCTCCGTCAGGTCCCAGTCGAGGGTGTCGCCGCCGGTGGAAATCCGCAGGTGATCGCGGTCCTTTTCCACCGCCTTGATCTGCCCGTACGGAATTCGCTGTTGCTTGCCGCCGAGGGCCTCGCCGAAGTACAGCGCCTTGTCGGTCAGCACGAAGCCGGATTTCGCCGAGCTCACGCTGATGATCAATGCCAGCGGGTCCTCGTCCCCCGCGAAGGACGCATACGTCGCTGTCGCGGTATCAAGAAGATCGCCCGGGATGTCTTTGCCAAACCAGACCGGCGCGGAGGTCGGCGATTCCCGTACTTCGTCGATCGCCGCACGAACCTTGCCGGGCTCGATGATCTCGTCTCGCAGCAAGACGCCGCCGCCGGCGTCTTCCGTGGTTTCCTCGCCCAGCGCCTCGGCGAGCAGCCGCGCGATTTCGCCATGTCCTTTCTTGCGAGCGATCTGCATCGCCGTCATCGGTTCTTCGTCAGTCCGGGTGACGGCCCGCGGATCGGCCCCCCTTTCGAGCAGATAAGCCAGAGCCGCGCCATTCCCCCTGCCTGCTATCCATTGCAGCGGGGTGAGACCCGATGTCCCGCGGTCCTCTATCGACAGGCCGTGCTCCAGGAGCACATCGATGCAGGGGAGCGCATCGTTGCTCGCGGCTATCGTGATCTGTGAGAGGAATTCCTTGCCGGTAGACGGCGAGGCTCCGAGGTCCAGGAGTCTCTTCAGCATGTCGGCTCTGTGAGCGAGAATCGCCTCCCGTATTGCCAGGTTGCTGCTGAAGTCCGTCCACGGCCGCAATGTCTCGAGCGCACGCTGGATGAGCGGTTCATCTCCGGCTGACAGCACACGAGCGAAGACGGTCGTCTGGCCGAAGGTCTCGTCTGCCCGGCCGCCCGCGTCGAACCAGTCCCGCACGGCGGTCAGCACGGATTTCGTATCGTGAGCTTGTTTGAAGGATTTGACGAACTGTTTGTATTGCTTCTTGTCCATTATCTGGCCGGGCTTTCGGGTCATTGCATCACACCTGTCGCTATCTGACGTTTCCCACCGTATCGCCGGTATCTAGTTACCTCGCGGCATACCGGACGCCATCGAAAACTGTTCGACTGTCGTCGGCGAGAACTGATCGCCGAAGCTGGGTTTGAATGACAGGTCGTCAATGCGTTTGACGTCCAGCCGCTCCAGGTCTTCGAATGCATCGCCATACTTCTCACGGATCAGTACTTTTCGCATGTCGGGGCGCCACCGGACCGGCGGCATCGCGGACAGGTTGCCCATTTCGATCATGGCCTGGTTGACCTCTTCGTACGGTCCGGTCACGACGGACTGGATTTCCTTGGCAAGCTCGGGATCGCCTCCCCGGACTCGTACGATGCCTCCGGCGTCAATCATCCCGATTTTCATGTCTTCGCCGGAACCGATGAAAGTGAACTGGTTGTTCTTGAAGTCCAGGTGCACGTAGCCGGCATCATTGAGATCTTTCAAGGCTCTCTTGATCGCGTTGATCTGATATTTGTCCAGTTCGGCCAGTCGTCCGAGTTGCTGTTCGGCGGTCTGGCCCAGATTCTCGACAATCTTGATTTCCCGGATGTTGGGCGGAAGCCCCAGTATTCCCTCTCCCTGCCGGACGACGAGCGTCTCCCTCGGCAAGACGATGTTGGGTGAGGCGATTGATTCAAGTACCTCGCGGCCGAACTGGTCCGCGGCGTCGTGCGTCTTGCCGAACGAGATTTTCACGAAGCTGTCGTACTCTGCGAACGGCAGCCGGTTTCCGTACACGGCCGAAAATGAGCCGTTGGCAACGTAGTCGCCGATTCGGAAGGGGATCGGCTGCGCCTCGCCCAACACCACGATATCGAGATCGCGCCCTTGCAGTCCCCGGGCGCGGGCCGTGACGAATCTCTCCGAGAGCTCGGAGCCGACGGTTTCCGAATCCGGAGACACGGGCGGCCGCTCGAGACGGACGACACGGGCATTCGGATCGACAGCGACGTGCTCCATGCGCACGCTCGCACCTTCCGCCCGGGCCGCGGCAGACGATCCGGCAGCGCCGGCTTCCGCCGCTTCGGCCACGAATTCGACCTGCCTGGCCTCGTTCGGGAAGCCGGGCGGCAACAGCGTCTCCTCGCCGACCCCGAGCGTGCGGCTGTCGTTCAAGAACATGCGTTCGGCCGAGCGCAATTCGTCGTCGACCAGCTCGATCGCCCGGCGCTCCGCCGCACTCAGCGCTTCCGTGCCGGCGGTCAGCTCGGTTGCCCTGGCGCGCAGCGCGAACAGGCGGATCTGGCGGCGGTCGGCTTCCGCCGCGGCGCGTAAGCCGCCCTCGCGCAGGCCTTTCACCGCCGCGCGCCCCTTGAGCACGACCGACGGCTCTTCGAGCAGGGCTTCGAGGATCTGATCCTTTGTACCGACCGCGACCAGTGCCCCGATACCGCCCTGCACGACCGTCATCTCGTAGGCGCGTAGCCACGAGAAGGCTTTCTTCTTTGCAGTGTCGTTACGCGCAAAGCCGAGCACGGGCGCCGCGTTCCGCGAGAAGTCCAGTTCGGCCTGGCTCGCGTAATAGCGTCCCCAGTCGTCCGCGATACCGGTACCGAGCATGGTCATGTCCACACCCACCAGCGACAAGGCAATGCCGGGGGAGCCGAACAGGGACACCGGCAGGGAGACGACGGCATAGGCGATCGACAAGCGCATGTTGTCGTCGCGCGCGACCTGTTCCTGTTCCTGCACACGTGGCAGTATCGTGGCGACGTGGCCCACCCAGTACCGTGCCACCTTGTCGCGCACCCAGTACAGCCGTTTACCGCCGCGCGGAATACTCTGCTCCTCGAGCGTCATCAGGCGCGGCCTCAGGCGATCGACGACTGCGTCGAAGCCCGTTCCGGTCAGTTCGAGCAGGGCCTTTGCGTCACAATCCGGTATGGCGCGCGCCTTCTGTGCGGCCTCGCTTGCGCCGCTGCCGATCTTCGACAATGCTTCGATCGTTGCCGTCTGCCGCCATCGGGCCATCGCCTCGGGCGTCGAGTCGAACCGGCGTGCGAGGAAGCCGGTATCCTCGAAGAGCGCAGTTGACCCGTATTCCACCTGGCTGCCGTCCGGTGCGGTCACCGACAGGCGGTTGATGGGCAGGTTCGGATTGTCGAGCTGGTAGCGCATCGACTTCAGGAAACCCTGTGGCCCGAGCGGGTTGCCGGCGACGTCCGTGGTGTCGCGTACGACGTCGTTCAGCATGTCGACGAACAGGTCGCGCATCAGCAGCATGGCCGCGTGATCGCCGACCTTGATCTCGGTCTTGCGGATGTGGTCGCCGTGCGTGATGACGACCACATTCATGTAGTTATCGGCTTCATCCAGTGTCAGCTTGTTCCAGTCCGTGACCGGCAGATCCGCACAGCGCGCGGCGGTCAGGAGCGCGTTCTTGAATTGGAAGTCCTGCGACTGCAGCGGATCGCGTGCACTGCGGTGCTTGGCGGGCGACACGGACAGGGGCAGGTTCGCCGCGGCCGGCAGCACGGGCATCTTGAACTTGTGCTTCACGAACTCCGGGTCGATGCCGGCCGTCAACCAGTCCACACCGGTACCGTTCAGGTGCGTCTCGACGACGACGTCGCCGTCCTGCGGCGGCGGGCTCAGATACGGGCGGCCCTTGTCCACCAGTCGAATGAACGGCGAAACGTAGGTGTTGGGCGGCGTGCCCTTCGTCGCGCGGAACGTCAACGTGCCCAGTAACTGCGTCGTCTCGCCCGCCGCCTCGCGCCGCGTCACGTCTCGCACCGTATTGCGCAGCTGCAACTCCATCGGGATGGAGTCGACGGGAAGGGGCGACGACGTCGTCACCCGCACACGGAAGCGCTCCGGCGCGTAGGCGGTCTCGAGGATGTCGTTCGGCGTCGCATCGCCGCTCTCGCGGATGAATTCGATGCTGGCGTTCAGGCCGCCGAAACGCAGATCCCAGGTTGCGAGCTGCCCGTTCAGACGCAGCGATTTCTCGCCGGGCAGGGGGCGGCCGCTGACCGTCGCATCGAGCAGCAGCACACCGTAGTCTTTCTCGAGTTGTTCGCGTGTCATGCCGGTCCGCTTGACCAGACTTTGCCAGGCCATGTCGAGGCGGCTCTTGTACGCGGCTCCGTATCTCGGCGTGTAACTGATCGCCGGATCCAGCGATTCGATCCTGTCGGGATCGCCGAATGTCTGCGGCAGATTCCTCCCGAACAGGACGACTTCACGCTTCTGATCGATGCTGCCCTTGCCGGGATACGGATAGCGGAAGTCCCGAGTCTGTGGGCGCAGCTCCCCGGTCTGGTCCGTCATCGAGAACGCGGAAAGAATCTGCGGGGCGTCATCCGCCTCGACGAGCCCGACGCGCGTGTCCGCATCCGGCTCGCCCCTCGATGACCAGGACGCAAACCACCGCAGGCCCTTGTTCGGCATTTGCGCGACGAATTCGAGGTCCAGCATCCCGTCGATGGCCATGCCCGGTACGCTGCAGCGCATCTGTCCCGCACCCGACGGCTGACACGACGCATCGCGCGCTTTCACGTCCGCGACCGGCTCGAAAGAATCGGAATCGACGAAGCGGAAGTCGACGACCACATCGCCGGCGTCGTGGTCGGGCAATTTCGCGAGTCGGAACCCGAGATGCACCGGCTGACCCGCCTTCGGCTTGTCGGGGTAATGACCGTCGACGAGTTGGAACGTGACGGGATTCAGCGTAAACGGGTAGACGGGCTTGACGTAGTAGTCGAAGGTGATCGGCTGGCCGTTCACGAACAGCGACTTCTGCCCCCACTCCGAACCGGGCCAGATATCGACCCGGACGCTGACCCCGATCAGTTTGCGCGTGGGATTGCCGTCGGCGTCCAGCTCGAAGATCGGGCTCCCGGGCGCGCCGCCGAGATCCAGGTGCGACTCGGGGTCCATCCAGAATCGGTAGTGGTCGAGTGCGAACCAGTAGAAATCGTCGCCGTAGACGTTGACCGTGAAGCCCGGCCGGTTGCCCCGCATCTCGTTGCCCGGACCCCAGGATTCCCCGGAGTAATCGAGGACCACGCATCCCGGTCTCGACAGGTCCGTCCTGTCCGTGACGTTCGACTTGAATTCGACGGCCGTGATCGTCGGCTTCAGCCGTTCGAAAACGAGTTCGCCGGTGGCTTTTTGATCGCCGCTGCCCAGCACCCACGTGCCGTGCATCCTGTCGTCGCCGTCCGCCGGGATGGCGACGGTGAGTTCGGGAAACGGGTAGTCGTGCGCGGCCGGCAGATTGAAGCTGCCGGGCGTCGCGAAGCTGAGGTAGCCTGGCGGAATGCTGTCGGGCTTGTCGGCGGTCACCGGCCCGTAGTTCTCGTAACCCCAGCGCTCGCCCTGGATCATCCAGAGCGAGTCTTTCGTGCCCGCCCGGTAACCGCACATCGGGTCGCAGCGGTAGCCCTCGTCCTGTTGATAGATTACGACGCGCGCATTCGTGGGCATCCCGAGCTCGGGCTGCGCGCCGCGAAATTCGACGGACCAGAGACCCGCGATCCGGTCGACCGGGCGTTTCGGCTGCAGGACGCCGTCGGGCAAGTCGGTGAGAGCGGCGGTGTAGGGCCGCGTGTCGCCGGGAATCGGCTTATGCCAGGGCGCCTCGTTGGCGCAGGTCTCGGGCGTGTCTTGCGGCGCCGCGCTCCGGACATCGGCCGGATACAGCGAGGCCGTTGTCAGCATCAGGAACGCCAGCACGAAGAGCGGCGATCGGCGTATCGACGTCGTCATCATCGGGTGCTCGCGAATTGTGTTTCGGCGTTGAGGCGATCTTAACCCGTCCGCCGCCGCACCCGGAAATTACGGTTGTGTCAGCCGAAAAATAAACCTGGCGCCATGTCAGGCGGCGTCCGACACCGAGTCCTGGTCGGCGGGCGCCAGCGCCGCGGCCAGCGCCTCGTCGACGTTCTCGATCCAGATGAACTCGAGTTGATCGCGAGCGGAAGCCGGCACGTCGTCGAGATCCTTCCGGTTGCGGGCCGGCAGCATCACGGTCTTGATGCCGGCGCGCAGCGCGGCGAGGGCCTTCTCCTTGACGCCGCCGATCGGCAGCACGAGACCGCGCAGGCTGATCTCGCCGGTCATCGCGATGTCGTTGCGTACCGTGCGACCGGAGAGCAGCGACGACAGCGCGACGAACATCGCGACGCCCGCGCTCGGGCCGTCCTTCGGGATCGCGCCCGCCGGGACGTGGATGTGCAGGTCGCTGGCTTCCATCGTGCTGCGCTCGACGCCCAGCTTGTCCAGCCGGCCCTTGATCAGGCTGACCGCGGCGCGCGCGCTCTCCTTCATCACGTCGCCGAGCTGGCCCGTCAGGATCAGGTTGTCCTTGCCGGGTATGCGTGTCGCCTCGACGAACAGGATGTCGCCGCCGGTCGGAGTCCAGGCGAGCCCGGTCGCGACGCCCGGGACGCTGGTACGCATGCGCACTTCGGCCTCGAACTTGCGCGGGCCGAGGATGGCTTGCAGATCGTCGGCGTGGATCTCGACCTTGTCGGCCGAACCCTCGCTGATCCTCATCGCGCAATTCCGCAACACGGCGCCGATCTCGCGTTCGAGGTTGCGCACGCCCGCCTCGCGCGTGTAGCTCTCGATCAGGGCGTCGATCGCCTCTTCGTCGACCGAGGCCTGCTCGGGCGTCAGGCCGGTGGCTTCGAGCTGACGCTTGACGAGATAGCGTTTGGCGATCTCGACTTTCTCCTCCCGCGTGTAGCCGGGCAGCTCGATGATCTCCACACGGTCGCGCAACGGCGGCGGGATGTTATCGAGCACGTTCGCCGTGCCGATGAACATCACCTTGCTGAGGTCGAACGGCACATCGAGGTAATGGTCCCGGAACGTGTTGTTCTGTTCGGGATCGAGCACCTCCAGCAGAGCGGAGGAGACGTCGCCGTGGAAGCCGACGCCCACCTTGTCCATCTCGTCGAGCATGAACACGGGATTGCGCGTGCCGGCGCGGCGGATGCTCTGGATGATCGTGCCGGGCATCGAACCGATGTAGGTACGGCGGTGACCGCGGATCTCGGCCTCGTCGTGCACGCCGCCGAGGCTCGCGCGCACGAACTCGAGCCCCAGCGAGCGCGCGATGCTGCGGCCGAGCGAGGTCTTGCCGACGCCGGGCGGACCGACGAAGCACAGGATCGGGCTGCGGCCCTCCTTGTTGAGCTTGCGCACGGCGAGGTATTCGAGGATGCGGCGCTTGATCTTGTCGAGCCCGTAGTGATCTTCGTCGAGGATCTTGCGCGCGTTCGCGATGTCGATCGATTCCTCGTCCTCGTGCGACCACGGCAGGACCGTCAGCCAGTCGAGGTAGGTGCGCAGCATCGAGTGTTCGGCGGCGGCCTCGGGCATGTTGGACAGGCGCTTGAGTTCACGCAGGGCCTGTTCCTCGACCTCTTCCGGCATGCCGGCCTCTTCGATCGCCTTGCGGATCTCCTCGATTTCGTGGCCGTCATCGTCTTCGCCGAGTTCCTTCTGGATCGTCTTCAGCTGTTCGCGCAGCACGTACTCGCGCTGCCGGTCGCTGAGCTTCTCCTGGGTCTGCTCGTCGATCTCGCGCGAGAGCTTCAGCACCTCGAGCCGATGGGCGACCAGTCCGGTCAGCGCCTCCAGCCGCTGCTCGACGTCGGCGTGTTCGAGGATCACCTGCTTCTCGGTGGGCTTGAGATCCATGAGGCCGGTGACCAGGTCCGCGAGCAGGCCGGGCGCCTCGACGCCGCGCAGCACGGCGGCGAGTTCTCCGGGCGCCTGCGGCAGCAATTCGATCGCCTCGTTCGCCTGCCGACGCAGGTGGCGGGCCAGCGCCTCGACCTTCGTCGAGGTGCGTTCGATGTCGTGGATCGTGTCGAAGCGCGCCGCAAGGAACGGCAGGTTCGGAACGAAATCCAGTGCCCGGAAGCGGGACTCGCCCTGGCAGATCAGGTGATGCATGCCGCTTGGCGCGGTGATGTAACGCACGACGTTGACGACCGTACCGACGTCGTACAGGTCTTCCGGACCGGGCAGGTCGACGGAAGGGTCACGCTGCAGGAGTATCCCGAGCTTGCGCTCGTTGCGCACGGCCTCCTGGGCGGCCGCCACGGACACCTCGCGGCCGAGGGTCACCTGGGCCACGGCACCCGGGAACACCACGACGTTGCGCACCGGCACGATGACCAGCACGTCGTCGCCCATCGGCTTTGCCGACGTGGCCTGCAGGGCCTTCTGGGATGTCGAATTCGGTTCGGTCACGGTATCGCCCTCATTCACTTAGACAGCAGAAGTGGCGACGATTCGGGCGGATTTCAATTCGGGCGCAGCGGCGGCCCGTAGGAGCCCGCCCCGGTGGGCGATATTGGGCACGGTCGCCCGCCGGGGCGGGCTCCTACAGGCGCACGATTGTCTGGAAGGAGAATCCCCTATTTCTTGCCCAGCCGGTCGAAATGCGTAATGGCGTTCAGCACCAGCGCGTAGCTGCCGACCGTCTCACCGCGCCAGATCGGGTTCGTCGCGAACAACAGCACGTGGCCCTCGCCGTAGCGGGCGTCGACTACCGCCGCCCGCTCGGCCATCTCGGAGCCGTTGTCGAGCAGACCGGAGCGCAGCAGATGCTCTTCGTCGGCGAAACGCAGGATCACCCGCGGGCGTTGATCCTCGGGGATCAGATACGGATTGTTGCGCGCCTGGTCCACGTTCAGCGGCAGCGCCTGCCAGGGTTCGGGGTCCGGCAGCTCCGGCGGCTCGACGGCCGGCCGCCCTTCGGGCAGGTCCGTATCGTGCGGGCCGCCGCGGCCGGTGACGCGTTTGAAATCGTCGCGGTTCGGCAGGTCGTCGTCGCCGCCGAGCAGGCTGGAGATCTTGAAAGACAGTCCGGCGGCGCTGTACACGGGCAGGTCGTCGCTGTGGTAGCCGGCCGCGACCGGGCTCTTTCGATCGACGAACTTCGCCTGCAGTACGCTACCGACAACTTTCAGTTTCTCGGTGGGCGTGACGAAGACGCCGGGTGCCAGGCCCACGTCGATCGCGAACTGTGCAGTATCCTCGGCGGTGATCAGCAGGCCGCCGTCGTGCACGAACTGCTTCAGGAGCGCCACGCCGTCGTTGCCGAGCCCCGGACGAACGTCGTCGGTGCTGTCGATGCGGCCCAGGTTCGGCGTGAGTTCCGTGGTCTTCCACGGCATCGGATTGCCCCACATCGGCAGGCCGTCGACGATGCGCTGCGTGTCGGTGCTGCCGTCGATCGGCCCGAACAGGATCACGTCGTACTTCGCCCGCAGGTCGCCGATCTTCGCCACGTCCTGCGTGCTGATGTAGTCGTAGGGAACGTCGAGCTCGTCCAGCGCCATGCGCCACCAACCCTCGGTCTGGGTAGCGAGCCAGCTGTGCAGGACGGCAATGCGCGGCAAGGTGCCTTTCGGTGCATCGATGCCGGCCAGCCCCGGCGGCACCGCGACGGGCTCGTCGAGCGGCGCCATCTTCGCCTCGAGAATCGCCGGGTCGGTGACACGTACGACCTCTACGTCGAACAGGTCGCCCATCGTCCAGCCGGTGTCGTCGTAGGCATGTTTCTGCGGATCGTCCGGTGCCCAGTACTGGCGGTCGAGCAACGCGTCGGCGATGCGTGAATACGGCTGATCCATGCGCACCACGAAGCTGCCCGCGGAGAACCGTTTCGATACCGGCGCTTTTTCCGTGTCCTCTTCACTCGAGTCCTCGTCACAGGGCTTGTCGCCGTCACAGTCGGCATCCTCGTCCTCGCCGGGCGGCGGAGGCAGGTCTACCGTAACGGCGCGCGTCGTGCGGCTGATCTCCACGTGCTGCAATTGCAGTAGCGCGAGCAGCCGGGCTTGCGAGCCGCGGCGTTTCTCGTTCGCCGGCAACACGTACGCGGCGGGGCCGGCCAGCTGCGGCTTTTCGACAGAGCGCTTGCTCTTCAAGTAGAAGTTCTCGAGGAACGTCCGGCTGTTGCCGGCGAAATAGTGCAGCGCCGTCAGCAGGCCGGTCTGCTCGTAGTTGTTGTTGTTGCGCTGCGACCAGGTGACTTCCGGCAGCGGCGGGTTGGGTTTGTACCACCTGCGCTGATACTCGTCCGGGTTCAGGATGCGCTTGACGGTGTCTGCGCCGCCGTTGCCGAAGGTTTCGTACAAACGGCTGATGCCGTTGTGGGTGGCGGCGATGAACATCAGGTAGCCGGGACTCCACGTATCGAAATCGCCGTGAGTGAATACGCCCGGCATGCCGAGCCGGGTCATCTGCTGGACGTTGTCCCAGCCGAGTTGCTGCCACTCGCCGACGAGTATCGGATCGACCCAGGCGTTGTATGGCCCATCGCCGACCGTGTTGTCGTACAGGAACGGCACGGATTCGTGCAGGTCGTGCAGGACCTGCGCATGCCAGCCGATAAAGGTGTTCGTGACGTTGCGCGTCAGGGCGAGCGTCATGGTCATGGCGTCGCGGTTGTTGTCGTGCGCGACGTAATGACCCCAGTAGAGCAAGTGCGGATAGGTTTCGTTCGGATGCGCGAGGTGCCAGTTGTACAGGTCGACCATGCGATCGCGGCCGTCGACCTCGACCACGGGCGTGATCAGCGTGATGACGTGCTCGCGGATGTCCTTGATATACGGCGCATCGTCGACGGCCAGCCGGTAGCCCATCTCCATGAGTGCGGTCGGCGCACCGGTCTCCGGCGAATGGATCGTACCGGTGATGTAGTAGACCGGCGTCGATTGCGCAATCAGCTTCCGGGCGACGGCATCGTCCATGCCGATGCTGCGGGGGTCGGCGAGTTTCGCGAGACGCGCCTTGTTGGCTTCCAGGTCGTCGAGCAGCTTCTCGTCGGCGATCGCCACGGCGATCATCTCGCGGTCTTCCTCGGTGCGGCCGATAGAGAACACCCGCACGCGCGGGCTGGTTTCGGCCAGCTTGCGGAAATAGCGGTAGACGTCCGCCGAGTACGGCAGGTAACCCGGTGCACCGGCGATATGCCCGAGCACATCGAGCGGTGTCGGCACCGTGCTTGATGCCGGCAGGTAGTCGGTCAACGGCGAGTTGAACGAGGGGTCGGTCGTGTACTCGCGTATGTGCGCGGTGTAGGCCTGATCGACGGCCTGGTCCGCGGCGCGTGCGTACGCCATCGACCCCTCGGTGGTCTGGCCGTGCACGGCCATGCACGACAGGCACAGCAGAACCGGAAGCACCCGGCAAATGGTCGGAAACGATAGACGGCGGATTTCTTGCATCATTGGTCTCTTGGCTGAACGTTGTATTCTTGGAGGCCCGTCAGGCCCACGACGAGCGCAAAGTGTATGTCTCGCACGCCCGAATTGCACACAGCCGGGATCCGGTATCCCGAACGGTGAAATTGTGAAAAGGCTGTTTATTGTCGCCCTGGCTCTCGGCGCTCTGTACTACGCATTCGAGCAGGCGCCCGGATCCCGGGACAGTCCGGTCCGGCCGCCGCAACCGGCGGGGACTGTCTCCGGGAAGAGCGCGGGACAGTTCCACTCCGGCCAGCAGGTATCGGGCAGTGGGACCGTCAGCCGCATTCTTCCCGATGACGATCGAGGCAGCCGCCATCAACGATTCATTCTCCGCCTGCCTTCCGGGCAGACATTGCTGGTCGCGCACAACATCGACCTGGCGCCGCGCCTCCCGTCATTGCGGGTCGGCGACACCGTTTCCTTCTATGGCGAGTACGAGTGGAACGACAAGGGCGGCGTCATCCACTGGACGCACCGCGACCCCGCGGGACGGCACGTCGCCGGCTGGCTGGAGTACGACGGAAAGCGGTACGAGTGACGCACGAAAAGGTGTCCACGAAAAGGTGACACACGAAAAGGTGACAGGTTTATTTAGGGCTGCTTGGTAGGTCGCCCGAAATGCGAAGCCGTTCGCTGAGTTGGGCGACCCGCGGGCCCATGACGTCGAAGCTGTCGGTAAGGAGTAAGATTCGGATATGAACCAGCCAAACTCTCTCGCGGAATCGCTCGCCGCCGTCGGCGAAGACGGGGCCAGGGCTCTCCAGGAACTGGGCTTGCCTGCGGACGCGACGATCCTGGACGTCGGCACCGGCAGCGGCAAGTTCGCAATCTGGCTCGCCACGCAGGGGTTCCGGGTCCTGACCGGCGAGCCGGCCACGGACACCACGCACTATGCCGGCAGGGACTGGGCCGCCAACGCCGAAGAGGCGGGCGTGCGCGACAGGATCCGCTTCGAACATTTCGACGCCAGCGACATGCCCTTCGAACCGGAGTCCTTCGATGCGGTGTTTTTCTTCGGCGTGCTGCATCACGTTGCCGAGAACATCCGCGGGGATGTCTTTCGGGAAGCTCTGCGAGTCGTCAAAAAGGACGGTGCGGTGGTGTTCTTCGAACCCCGCAAGGCATTGCTCGACAAGATGTGGGAAAGCGATCCGGGCCACCCCCATGCCGCCGACCCGTCAGAGTATCTGCCCGACCCGGCCGTTCGCGAACGGCGCGTCGAGGGCTCCCGGATGAACATTTTCATCTACCGGCACGCCGACGCGTAGCGAAACGACAAAGTAGAAGAAGACTGAAAATCTGCCTGTCGATGATTCGGTTGATTCGGAATCGACGATTTCCCCGATCACGCAGTCAACACTTTCACGGCATAGCAACGGCGGCGAAAACCCCGGTACTGAAAGACCCGGCAAAGTGGGGCACTCTAGTCGAGCCTATAATGCTTTTCTGACACGAATCGGACAATCCACGCATGCACGGCAACAATCTGTTTATCCTCAGCGGTATCCTCGTAGCCGGATTTGCGTGTCAATGGCTGGCATGGCGTGTCAAGTTGCCGTCGATTCTTTTCCTGCTGGTTGCCGGCATTGTTGTTGGTCCGGTACTTGGATTGCTGAATCCTGACGCTGTTTTTGGAGACCTGCTTGAACCTTTGGTATCGCTGGCCGTTGCCATCATTCTGTACGAAGGAAGCTTGACGCTGACGTTGAGCGAGATTCGCGGCCACGGCAACGTAGTCCGAAATCTTGTGTCAGTGGGCGTACTCATAACCTGGCTCGTTGCCACGATTTCAGCGCACGGTCTGCTTGGTTGGGACTTATATCTTGCAGCGCTGTTTGGAGCAATTGTCACGGTTAGCGGTCCAACGGTGATCGTGCCGCTGTTGAGGACCGTACGCCCGACCAACGCGCTGTCAAACGTGCTGCGCTGGGAAGGTATCCTTATCGACCCACTAGGTGCGATATTGGCCGTACTCGTATTCAATTTCATTGTAGTGACGCAGACCGCGGCAACAACGTCACAGCTGTTTGGGACGCTCGGATTGGTCATCCTGACAGGTACCGTACTTGGCGTGCTTGTCGGTCACACTTTTGGCATCGTCCTTCGCAGGCATTGGTTGCCGGATTTCCTTCGCGACTATGCCGCATTGGCCACGGTAATACTGGTATTTGCGCTTTCGGAGACCGTTGCCACAGATTCCGGCCTTCTGGCTGTTACGGTCATGGGCGTCTGGCAAGCGAACATGAAGGATCTCGACCTGGACGATATTCTTGATTTCAAGGAAAGCATTACGATCGTGCTGGTTGCAGGCCTGTTTATCATGCTCGCGGCGCGGATTGACTTTGGCAATCTCGTTGGCCTCGGTTTCGGCGCGATTGGTGTCCTTTTATTGCTGCAGTTTGTGGCTGGCCCACTACGGGCTCTGGTCTCCTCGCTAGGGAGCGACCTGAATTGGCCCGAGCGTGCTTTTCTGGGCTGGATTTCCCCGCGCGGCATCGTTGCTGCCGCAGTGTCCGCCCTGTTCGCCTTGCGCCTGGAAGAGATGGGTTATCAAGGCGCCGGGAAACTGGTGCCGATGGTTTTTACGATCATTGTCGGGACGGTCGTCATCCAAAGTCTGTCCGGGAGACTTGTTGCCCGTTGGCTCGGCGTCGCTAACCCGGACCCCAACGGTGTTCTTATTGCTGGCGCGAATCCCGTAGCCCTTGCCTACGCAAAGGCGCTGGACTCTGCCGGTCATCTCGTTTTGGTGGCATCCACGAGCTGGGACGGTATCAGCAAGGCGCGTATGTCCGGTATCCCCGTGTTCTATGGCAGTCCCGTGTCGAGCTATGCGGAACGACATCTGGATATGATCGGGCTTGGGCGACTGCTGGCGTTATCCCACAAGCCCGGTATCAACGAGCTGGCTTGCATCAAGTACCGCTTCGAATTTGGCCGCGATTCCGTCTACACGGTTCAACACGAATCGGAATTATCACACGAGAAACACAAGGTCAGTGGAGAGGCGGCCGGCAGGTTGCTTTTCGGTGGAACGACTTCGATGAATGATCTGCTCACGCTATTCAGGGGAGATTTCAAGACGAAGACGACCGAACTCACCGAGAATTTTCGCTACGCCGACTACCGTCAAACGCATCCTGACCTGCTGATTCTGTTCATAACATCTCCGGACGGACACGTTAGTTTCCCTGTGGGTGAGGAAAATACAAAGCTTTCCGCCGGCTCGAAAATCACGGCGCTGGTTGCGGAGCAGGGCGCGTGAATCCTTGTGCGCAACGGGTGCGGCCCCGACCTCCGCTACTGCCAGGCAGCAGTGAAATCGACTTTGTTCAGGGAGTATGATCCGAACATGAATCAGCCACACTCACTCGCGGAGTCGCTCGCCGCCATTGGCGAGGTCGGAGCCATCGCCCTGCGGAAACTCGGCTTGCCGAAGGAACTGCTCGAGAAGATGTGGGAACCCGATTCGGGTCACCTCCATGCCGCGGACCCATCGAGGTATCCGCCCGACCCGGCCGTTCGCAAACGGCGCGTCGAGGGTTCCCGGACGATCCTTTCCATCTATCGGCCTGCCGCCGCATAGGGCCGTGCCGTCCGTGTCGACAACGCCAGGAATCATCGGGTTACTGGCCGCCCTTGCCCTGACGGCCTGTACGGAAGAGCCTGTGCCCGCCTGCAGCGACGCTGCGTCCGGCTTCCTGATCACCGACGTCAGGATCCTCGACGGCACGGGAGCCGCTCCCGTTGGCGGATCAGTGCGCGTGCAGGACGGCAGGATCGCCGAGGTCGGCGACGTCGCGGCCTGCAGCGGCGAGAGGGTCGTGGACGGCGGTGGACAGGTGCTGGCGCCCGGCTTCATCGACACCCACAGCCACGCCGACGAGGACATCCTCGACAAGCCCGACGCGCTGCCGGACGTCAGCCAGGGCATCACGACCGTCGTCGTCGGCCAGGACGGCGAGTCGAAGTATCCGCTGGCCGACTTCTTCGCGAAGCTCGAGGCGGCACCGCCGACGGTCAATGTCGCGTCCTACGTCGGCCACGGCACCCTGCGCTCGAAGGTCATGGGCGACGACTTCAAACGCCCCGCGTCCATTGACGAGATCGCGTACATGAAAGCGCTGCTCGCCGACGAACTCGACAGCGGTGCGCTGGGGCTCTCCACCGGCCTCGAGTACGAGCCCGGGATCTATTCGAAGACGGATGAAGTGATCGAGCTCGCGCAGGTGGCGGCCGACGCCGGCGGTCGCTACATCTCGCACGTGCGTAGCGAGGACCGCTGGTTTGAAGCCGCGATCGACGAGATCATCCGCATCGGCCGCGAGACACACATGCCGGTGCAGGTCTCGCACATCAAGCTCGCAATGAAGCGCCTGTGGGGCACGGCGCCGCAGCTCATCGCCAAACTCGATGCGGCGCGCGCCGAGGGTATCGATATCACGGCCGACATCTATCCCTATACATACTGGCAGTCGACGATCATGGTCCTGTTACCGGATCGCGACCCGACCGACCGCGAGGCGATCGCCGAGGTTCTCGACCAGATCGCGCCCGCCGACGGCATCTGGTTCACGCAGTTCGAACCGGATCCGACATACGTCGGCAAGACGCTGAGCGAGATCGCGGCGCTGCGCAAGGAAGACGCCGTTACCGCGTTCTCCGAGATCGCGCAGGAGGCTCTTGCCTGGGAAAAGGAACACGGTGAGGGTGCCGAGCAGATCATCGGCACGAGCATGACCGACGCCGACGTGGAGAAGCTCTTCGCATGGCCGTACGCCGACGTCTGCACCGACGGCGCCATCGTCGACCTGCATCCGCGGCACATCGGCAGCTTCCCGCGCGTACTCGGCCGCTTCGTCCGCGAAGACCACGTCGTGCCGCTCGCCGAGGCCGTGCGCAAGATGACCGGTCTCGCGGCACACAACATGGGTTTCACCGATCGCGGCCTGATCCGGTCGGGCTACGCGGCCGACCTCGTGCTGTTCGACCCCGACACCGTCATCGACCGCGCGACGCCGCAGCAACCGGACCTGCTGTCCGCCGGCATCACGACGGTGTGGGTCGGCGGCGAAGTCGTGTACAGGGACGGCGCCGTGACCGACGCGCGCCCGGGCAAGGTGATTCGGCGCAAGATGAGCCCCTGACCGGCTTCAGCGCGGCGTCAACACCAGCAGATACACGTCGTTCTCGCGCATCGGCAATTGCTTTTTGAACACCCCGCTCGCGGGCACATCCGTCTTTTCCGACGTGCTCGGCGCGCCGTTCGCGGACGCCTTCAGCGACTCGACCTGTGCTTTGGTGAGCTGCCGCGGCGACCCCATGTCGACGTACGCCGTGTGGGCGTCGTTCTGCCGGTAGCCGACGCGGTAGGTGGTAAGGTCCCAGCCGCCCTGGCGCAGGCCGTGGATCTCGACGTTCACGTTACCTTTCGGTTTCGCGGGCAGATCCTGCACGTAGTATTGCTGGTTGTTGATGTTCTCCGGCAGCGTGAACGTGTAGTCCCAGAGCAGCAGCTGCACGCTGCCGTCCGGCTTGATCGTGACGATGGACTGCGCATCCTTGTTCTTCAGTGCCGTGGGTCCGAGTCGGTTCAGGAACCGGTACGAGAAAAACGCGGGCTTCCTGATGCCCTGGTAGTTCAGCAGCCCGAAGCCGCCGTGGAACGGCGTGAAGCGCGGCCCGGCTTCCTCGAAGATGTCGGTGAAGACCCAGTACGACATCGAGTCGGCCGCGGCGCCGGCCTGCTTCAGTTTTTGCAGGATATAGGCAGCCTGGTGATAACTGTCGTGGATCGGGTCCCGCGGGGTATACGAGGAACTCCACTCCGTGTAGTGCAATTCGAGGCCGGGCATTGCCGACGCCTCGATCTCCTGGCGACTCTTCAGGACGTCGCCGCTCACCGCCCACGCGTCGTCGGCGAGCACCGTGCCCCTGTTGCCGAATTCGTCGAGGTAGCCCTGCTTGACGCCGTAGGAATGCGTGCTGATAAAGTCCAGCGGTACGTCGTTGTCGTGGCAGAACGCGATCGTCTCGGGCACCCAGGCCGCACCCGCCGTGGCCGGGCCGCCGACCCGGTAGGCCGGATCGATGCCCTTGATCGCGTCGGCCGTCGTCGCGTACAGCTTGAAATATTCGTCCTGGGTACCGGCCCAGAAACCGTCCAGGTTGGGCTCGTTCCAGACCTCGAAATACCAGGATGCGACTTCGTCTCTGCCGTAGCGCTCCGTGAAGTGCGCCACGAGCGCCGCGATCAGGTCGTGCCAGCGGTCGTAGTCGTTCGGCGGTGTGACGTTGCCCTTCCACCAGAAAATGGTCTTATCGCCGCTCGCGAGCGCCGCCGGCATGAAGCTCAGCTCGACGAACGGCTTCATGCCGATGGAGTGGAGGTAGTCGTACAGCACGTCGATGTACTGGAAGTTGTAGCGCGGCTTGCCGGCATCATCGACCTTGTAGACGCCCATGTCGTCGGTCAGCAAACCGTGCATGCGGATGTACTCGAACCCCAGCTCCTCGCGGACCCGGGCCAACTGTTGTTGCCAGTCCGCACGCAGGCCCTCGTTGGCGCGGCCGGCGCCGACCATCATTCGCCACGCGGTGTTGGCGTCGCCCGCGATGTCGTGTACGTCGACCCGGATCTCCCGATAGCCTGTCCCTTGCGCCTCGATCATCGACCAGTTGAATAGGAGCAAGACTGCACACATCAGCAGACGAGTTTTCATCAATAGGACTCCTTGCATGTCGCTAGTGCTTGTACGTCGCGACGGCAAGCTCGCTGACGCGTTCGCCCACGTCGTACGCGGAATGTTCCAGGGAGTTACAGAGAATGACGACCGACGTCTCGATATCGGGGAAGCGCTCGTAGTAGGCGGTGAAGCCGACCCAGCTGCCGCCGTGATGGATCGAGCGTTCGCCGAAGCGCTCGTCGACCTCCAGTCCCCATGCATAGCTGACGGGCCTCGGGCCCTCGTCGGTCTGTTCCATCATGCCCGGCAGCGGCGTCTCCATCCGCTCGATCAGCGACTGTTTACCCTCTCCCAGCCTGTTGTGATAGAAGTTCTGGTCCCACTTGATGAAGTCGTCGAGGTCCGTGTAGATGCCGCCGTCGCCGACCCAGCTCAGGTTGGTCATGTAGATCTCCCAGCTGCCGTCGTCCATCTTGCGGTAGCCGTCGGCACGGTTCATGACGAGCTGGTTGACGTTGTCGTTGAAGCGCGTGGTATCCATGCCCAGCGGGCCGAAGATCTCCTGTTGCGCGAATTCGCGAAGCGACTTGCCGCTGACGTGCGCAACGACCTGCCCGAGCAGGTAATAGCCGAGGTTCGAGTACTGCCACACCGTTCCCGGCTCGTGCGCCAGCGGGTCCTTCGCCACCAGCCGGTAGAACTCGTCGTTGGTCAGGAAGTCCTTGTTGCCGAAGCGGAACATCGTGCCGTCGGCCTTGCGGAACACCTCGTCGTCGTAGTCGCCCATGCCGGCGTAGTGATGCAGCATCTGCCGGACGGTCACCTCGTGGCCGTAGTCGATCAGGTCCGGCAGGTAGGTGTGCACGTCGGCGTCGAGATCGATTTTGCCGCGCTCGGCGAGGATGGCAATCGCCATGGCGGTGAACTGCTTGCTGACCGAGCCGACGCGGAACACCGTCTTCGCCGTGATCGGGATCTTGTATTCCATGTTGGCGAGGCCGTAGCCGACCTTGTAGGCGTACTTGCCCCGGTGGATGACGCCGACGGCGCAGCCGGGCTCGTCGGCCCGGAAATCCGCGAACACGCGGTCGATCGACCGGCTCAGCCGGAGATCGGCCGATGCGAGCGCGGGCAACAGTGCCAGCAATGCCAGAGTTGATCCTCTTGTCATTCGCATGGTTCGGCCTCCGCAGGTAACGGTCGATTCTAGGGAAACTCCGACTAATTGGAAAACGATTCGTCATTGCGAGCGAAGCGAAGCAATCCAGTGTTTCAGATCAACGGCCTGTGGATTGCCGCGTCGCTTCGCTCCTCGCAATGACGAATTAATAAGAGATTCCCTGGCGCGTAAGACACATTGCATGCTTCGGGTCCCTTCGGCAGGATAGGGCAAGCCCACCGAAACGACGCCGAAAACATGTCCCCGAAATTCCTTGCCCGCCGGATGACAGCGCTTCTTGCCCTCGTCTTCCTCGCGCTTTCCTCGTGCACGAGCAGACCCGGCAACCAGTACGGTTTCAGCGAAGTCTGGATCCCGTTGCCGGACGGCGTGAAGCTGGCGGCCGACATCTACTGGCCGACCGATGCGACGACGAGCGGCAAGTACCCCGTGCTGCTCGAATACCTGCCGTATCGCAAGGACGAGTCGCGCGACCGGTGTTACTCCCTGTATTCCTATTTCCAGCAACACGGCTACATCGTCGCGCGCGTCGACATCCGCGGTACCGGCCGCAGCGAAGGCAAGACCATCCCCTACGAGTATTCCGACATCGAGCTCGACGACGGCGAACAGGTCATCGACTGGCTGTCCAAGCAAGCATGGTCCACCGGCAAGGTCGGCATGTTCGGCATTTCCTGGGGCGGCTTCAATTCCATCCAGATGGCGATGCGCGCACCGAAGCCGTTGAAGGCTTTCGTCTCGCTGATGTCGACCGAGTACCTGTACGAGGAAGACGTGCACTACATGGACGGCATCATGCACACCGACTCGTGGATGATGAGCAACGATCTCTACAACGCCTTGCCCGGCGCGCCGGATTACAAGCTCGACGCGGGCTGGGAGAAGAACCGCTTCGACCGCGAGCCCAGCGTCTACACTTACATGCGCCACCAGCGCGACGGGCCGTTCTGGGACCGGGCCTCCGCGCGCGGCCAGTACGACAAGATCAAGGTGCCCGGGTATTTCATCGGCGGCTGGTTCGACGGCTATCGCAACAGCCTGCCGCGCATGCTCGAGAACATGACGGTGCCGGTCAAGGCGATGATCGGCCCGTGGGACCACTACTTCCCGCACGACGCCTGGCCGCAGCCGCGCGTCGAATGGCGCCGCGAGGCCGTGCGCTGGTTCGATCACTTTCTGAAGGGCGAGGACACGGGCATCCTCGCCGAGCCGCGGCTCGCGGTGTACGTGCGCGACTATTACCCGCCGGATCCCGCGCTCAAGTCCGTTCCCGGCCACTGGCGCTGGGAGGACGGCTGGCCGATCCAACGCACCGACCGGGAGGACTGGTACCCGCAGGGCGATCACGGACTCGCGCGCAAACCCTCGACGGTCGCCACGCACATCTTGAAATACAAACCGTCGATGGGCCTCGAAGGCGGCGGGCAGACCATGTGGTGGGGCAGCGTGACACCGGACCAGCAGCCGATGGACGACGACAGCCTGGTCTACGACAGCGAACCGCTGGACGCGCCGCTGGAGATCCTGGGCCGCCCGGACGCGAAGCTCATCGTGTCGGCGGATGCGGCGCGGGCCAACTGGGTCGTGCGGCTGTCCGACGTCGCGCCCGACGGCCAGGTGACGCAGATCACCGGCGCCGCGTTCAACGGCACGCATCGCTTCTCGGCTCGCGAACCGCAGGGCCTCGTGCCGGGCGAGGAATTCCCGCTCGACATACACTTGTATTTCACGTCCTGGGTGTTCCCGAAGGGTCACCGGATCCGGGTCGCCATCAGCAACGCGCAATGGCCGATGTTATGGCCCACGCCGGAGCCGATGACCTCGACGCTCACGCTCGGCGGCGAGGACGGGGCGCGGATCGTGCTGCCCGTCATCCCGCCCGGCCCCGAACGCACGCCGGACTTCGCGGACCCGGCGCCCGATCCGGTGCTGCCCGGCTACAAGACCCTGGACCCCGGCAACATCACCGGCTACGCGTCGATCACGAAGATCCAGCACGACCCCGACACCGGCGAGGCGTTCGGCAAGGCAACCAACACCGGCGCTTACCAGTATCCCTGGGGCGTGGAGCGCTTCGACGAGAAGATCGAGCACCGCACCTCCGACGAGAACCCGGCCGTCACCTCGGTCGTCGGCCGCTACAAGCTGACCGAGGAGTTGAAGGACAGGAAGCTCGAGTTCGAACAGACCGTCGAGTTCCGGAGCGACGCGGACAACTTCCATCTGAAGTTCCACCGCTGGCTGAACGTGAACGGCGAACGGTACGCGGAGAAGACCTGGGACGAGGCCATCCCCCGCGACTTCCAGTAGAAAAAAAGGTGTCAGGTTTATTTGTTTAAATAAACAAATAAACCTGACACCTTTTTTTCCTTTTTTTAGCGTTGCGATTTGACGAACATCGCGAGTTCTTCCATCGTGGCGACCCAGATGTCGTCGCGATGCGTCTGCAGGTAGTCCAGCAGCTGGTTGTGGGCGTCGACGCTGACGTTCAGGTCGTGGTCGCCGCCGACGCCATGGAACAGGTAGACGATCAGTTCCTTGTCGGCAACGGCCTGCTCCGCGAGTGACACCAGGTGATCCCCGCTGTCGCCGTTCGCGCCGTAGGCATTGACGTCGGAGAGGTCGATGTTATCCAGCGTACTGAACGTGTCTTTGACGCCGCGGGCCGCCGGAAACAGCGGCATGATCTCATGGACGAAACTCTTGCCGCCCGCCGTCGTGTCGCCGCAGGTGTAGGCAAACGTGCGTTCTTTCCTGCCATCCAGTTCCTGCAGTATGGCGTTCGTGAGGACGATCTCGTCGACCATGCGCTGGACGCTGTAACGCTCGAGGTCGTAATCGGGAGAAACCCAGTCCCGGCCGGGGAGGTCGCCGCGACAAGGGTGGAACAGCGTGTGATTGCCGAGTTCGTGGCCTTCGGCCGCCACCGCCTGCCACTCGTGCATCCGCGTACGGAACGCCTCGCTCGAAAGCGTGACGTAGAATGTGCCGTGCAGACCGTGCGCATCCAGCGCCGGGACCACGTTGTCGAGGTGGACGTTCAGGGCGTCGTCGTAGGTCAGCACGACCGCGGCGGTCTTGCCGTGCCACGGCCCGCCGCCCGCGAATACGGTGGAGGAAAACACGCAAAGCGCGATAGACAGCAAGACTCTGGATGTGGTGTTCATGTCGTCGGGCTCGGGTTGGGCGATTGGACTCCAAATTCTAAGGAAATCCGGATCAATTTGTCATTGCGAGCGTAGCGAAGCAATCCAGTCTTTGACAGCAGAATGAAATGGATTGCCGCGTCGCTTCGCTCCTCGAAATGACGAGTAGACCGGAAATTCCAGTACGAATTGCCTGTTGCCCCCAACGGTCGTCAGCCCCGCGCCCGGGCGCCGACGACGTTAACCAGGATGAGCAGTGTGCACAGCGCACCGGATGCGCCGACCGCGAGCTGCAGGCCGAAAACGTGTGCCGCCGCGCCGATCACCGGCGCGCCGAGCGCGGTGCCGCCGAACACGACCACGCCCCAGAAACTGCTGACCCGGCCGCGCACCTGGTCGTCGACCAGCGTCTGGATGAGGATTTGCGAGCCGACGCCGCCCAACGACAAGAGCGCGCCGAGCACGGCGACGACCGGCAACGCCAGGCCGAGTGTCCCGATGACACTCAGCACGACGATGAACAGGCCCGCGACGAGTATGTCGGCGCGTATGATGTTCATCGTCAGCCAGCTCGTGCCGAACGACATCGCGATACCCACGGCCACGGCGCCCGCGCCGGTCGCCGAGGTCAGCATCGACAGTGCGGCGGCGCCGCGCCCGTACACGTCGTCGGCGAAGGCCGGCAGCATCTCGAGTGCGCCGCGCGCGAGTGCGCTCCGGAGCAGGGACAACACCAACAGCGCGCGGATGGTCGGGTGCGCCAGCACGTAGCGGGCGCCTTCCTTGAGTTCCAGCCACGGATGCTGGTGTTCCCTGTCGGCCGACGCATCGAGGGTGATCATCGCGAGCGCCACGACCATCGCAAGGTAGCTGACGGCATTGACCGAGAAAGCGGCGCCAACGCCCCAGAATGCGATGATGAAGCCGGCGAAGGCGGGACCGACGAAGCGCGACAGGTTGAACGCGACCGACGTCAACGCGATGGCGCTGTGGCGCTGGTCGGAGGGCACGAGATTCGGCACGATGGCAAGGCGCATCGGCGCGTAGGCGCCGTCGAGCGTTCCCTGCATCAGCGACAGGCACACCAGCACGTTGATATCCACGTTGCCCCGGAACGCGAGCCATCCCAGGAGCTGCATGTTCGCGAAGCTCAGGGCGTTGGCGAGCATGGATGCCGCGCGGCGGTCGAAGCGGTCCGCGAGCACGCCGAAGATCGGGCCGAACACGACCGTCGGTGCAAACTGCGTGAACGCGACGACGCCGACCCAGAACTCCGAGTGCGTGAGCTGCCAGGCGAACCAGCCGAGCGCCACGCGATAGACCCACAGGCCGTGCAGCGAGATCGTCGCGCCGGCGAGGAAGATGCGGTAGTTGCGGTTGCTGAGCGCCGAGGAGTTCAAGGAGCGAATTATCGAGTAATTGCGCCGGCGAACTCTACTAGGGAAACTCTGATCAATTCGTCATTGCGAGGAGCGGAGCGACGCGGCAATCCACAGGTCGTTGATTTCAAACACTGGATTGCTTCGCTACGCTCGCAATGACGAATCGCTTTCCAATTGATCAGAGTTTCCCTAGTCTGTCTTCAGCCCGAGTAGACCTTCTCCAGCAATTGGCACAGTTGCCTGATCTGGCCGGCAGTCAGGCGGGCAGTAAGGTCGCGGTCGTGTGCCAGGACCTGCGCCTCCAACTCCTTGAGCACCTCGCGGCCCTGTGGCGTGATGTAGATCCCGTTGGAGCGGCGATCTTTCGGATCCGAGCGGCGTTCGACGCAATGGCGTGCCTGCCAGTAGTCGATGGTCACCGTCGCGGCAGGACGCGACAGGCCCAGTACGCCGGCGAGCTGTGACTGCTGCAGGCCCGGATTCGCGCCGATCACCTCGAGCATGGAGAAACGCTGCGGCGTGACCGACTTGTCCCCGACGGATCGGGCGAAACGGGAAAAGACCCGCAGCTGAGCCCGGCGCAGGGCAAAGCCGGTGAGTTTCGACAGCAGGCCTAGGTCGAGCGCCGGGTCGAAAGGTTTGAATGTCTTGCGCCGGCCCTTCCGCTCAGTAGTGGCAGCGGCCGGAGCCGCTTTCCCGGGGCTTTTCCGCCGGTTCCTGTCGGCCTGTTTCTTCATCGTCGGTAAGAATCGTCCGTGCGATCGGGACTGGTCAAGGAATGTTAATAGTAATAACTGTTATTGACCATAACAAAATATTGTGGCATGTTCGCATCGAAAAGTCGGCCGAAAAACGATCGACGAGCGCAGAGGGGGAAATGACGATGCGCAATATCCGTTTGTCGTTATCCGAATTGCCGCTGGCGAAAGTCGGCGTCCAGACCCTGGCAGTTGCATGGCTGCTGGTGTTTGCCGTTCCGGTGCGTGCACAAGCTGGCGGCCAGTCGGCGCAGCCTGCAGAGGACGAGTCCGAAGCCTTGCAAGAGGTCATCGTCACCGCCCGCAGGCGCGAGGAGAGCATCCAGGACACGCCCGTCGCGGTATCCGCATTCAGCGGCGCGGCCCTGCAGGAACGCCAGATTCGCGACACCAAAGATCTCGAGCGGATCACGCCGAGCCTGCAGTTCAAACCCGCAGGGCAGCTTTCCGGCAATACCGCGGGGAGCGTCGTGTTCATCCGTGGTGTCGGTCAGCTCGACCCCACCGCCGCGGTCGATCCGGGCGTCGGCATCTATCTCGATGATGTCTACGTCGGGCGCGCCGTGGGTGGCACGATCGAACTGGGCGATGTCGCCAGCGTCCAGGTCCTGCGCGGGCCGCAGGGTACGCTGTTCGGACGCAACACGATCGGCGGAGCGATTCTCGTGAATACCCGCGATCCGGAGTTCAACGACTCGAGCAAGGAAGTGCGCTTCCGCGTCGGGGAAGACAGTCTCTATGAAGGGTTTGCGGCGATAAATCTGCCCTTCAGCGACACCGTGGCGGCCCGGCTCTCGGGCGGTTTCCGCAAGCAGGACGGCTACGTCACACGTGTGGTCGACGGCCTCGACCTCGGCGACGTCGACACCACCACTTTCAACGCCAGCCTCAGGTGGGAGCCGTCCTCGGACTTCGAACTGTTCCTGCGCGGCGATTACACCAGGCGCGACGAGAACGGCGTGCCCTTCGTCTTCGCCGGCATCAACAACACGGCACCCGTTCCGGCGATCGTGAGCGTTGGTGCCGGCTGTCCCGGCGCCACGATTCCCTTCTTGGACCCGGCCGATCCGAACTTCGGTCCGCCCTTCGTGCCCATGATCGACGATTCGCGCTGCGCCAACGATTTTCAGGCGCTCGGCGATTTCAAGAATGGCGGTACGGCACCCGTGGTGAGCACGTCGGAGGTCTGGGGCCTCAACGCGACCGCAATCTTCAATCTCAACGACAGAATTTCTCTGAAATCGATTACCGGCTACCGTTCGACCAAGTCGCGCGGCGTGCGCGATGCCGACAATACGCCGTTCGTGATCCTGACGACTGATCTGACCACCGATTCCGATCAGCTCAGCGAAGAACTGCAGCTGCAGATGGATTTCGACAACGTCAGCGCGATTGTCGGCGCCTATTACTACAACGAACAGACGAACGAACGGGCCACCGTGCCACTCTCGTTCCCGCCGTCTCCGCCGGTCATTGCCTCGATCATGGCGGGCGGACCGGGCTCGCGCGACCTGCAGTTCTCCGATCTCGAGACGAACTCTCTCGCTGCGTTCGGCGAAGTGTCCGCGAAACTGAGCCAGGGACTCGAGCTCTCCGCCGGGCTGCGCTACACCAAGGATCGCAAGACCTACCAGGGCACGGTCCTCAACCTCTTCCCATGGACGCTGCCCGACCCGGATCCGTTGCCGACACTGGCGATCCCGGAAGGCGGGCCGTTATACATCTATAGCCACCCCTACAAGGACACCTTCTCGGCTCTGACGGGTTCTGCGAGCATCCAGTACCGCTGGAACAATTCGCTCAGCACCTATGCTTCCTATTCGAAAAGCTTCAAGTCGGGCGGCTTCAACACGCGCTACAACGCGCCGCCGCCGAACTTCGAGCCGGTGACGTTCGATGAAGAGAGCGTCGACAGTTACGAACTGGGCGCCAAGATGGATTTCGGCGCGTTCAGGCTGAACCTCGCCGCCTTCCAGGCGAACTACGACGACATACAGCTCATTTTCCGCCAGGGTGTAGTCCCGCTGTTGTTCAATGCCGGCAAGGCGACGATCAAGGGCTTCGAGGGAGAGTTCAGCTATCGTCCTTACTCAGGCCTGATTCTCGATGGTGGCTTCAGCACGCTGAACGACGAGATCAAGAGCATCACGCCGGTGCCGGGCGCCACGGCCACCGTCGCGCCGGGCGACGAATTGCCGCTGACGCCGTCCTTCCAGGGTAACCTGGGCATCGCCTTTCCGTTCTCCGCTGGCAGCCACTACACTCTCACGCCGCGGTTGGATAGCAGCTATACCTCGAAGCTGACGTTTATCACGGGAAGCGTCCCGATCATCGAGCAGGACGGCTATTACGTTGCCGACGCCTCGCTGAAACTCGCGGACGAGAACAAAGGCTGGGAGCTGGTGGCCGGGGTCCTGAACCTGACTGACGAACGCTACCTGATACAGGGCAATGCCTCGCTGGGTACGCTCGGCTACGCGGAAAAGATCTATGCCCGGCCGCGCACCTGGTACCTGCAGTTCTCGATGGACTTCGAATAGCCGATTCCGGGCCGCCCGAGCGGCGGCCCGGCCATCTTTGCTATCCTGCGCCCTCCCGTCGATACAGGGGCGCTTTAGATGAAAAAGATTCTTGCCTGCCTTTCCCTCGCACTGGTCGCCGCCTGCCTGCCCGCGGCGGCCGGCAGTCTCGATAGCGCGGCCCCGGATGATCTCGGCTTTTCGCCCCAGCGCCTGCAGCGACTGAGCGCGGCGCTGGAGCACTACGTCGACAGCGGACAGATCGCGGGCAGCGTGACGATCGTCGCCCGCCACGGCAAGGTCGCGTACCTGAAGGCCTTCGGCGACCGCGATCGCGCGTCGCATTCGCCGATGCAGACCGACACGATCTTCCGCATCGCATCGCAGACCAAGGCGATCGTCACCACCGCGGCGATGATCCTGCAGGAGCAGGGCAAGCTGCTGATCCAGGACCCGGTCAGCAAGTACATCCCGGAGTTCGCGCACACGACGGTGGCCGTGCCGAAAGACGGCGGCGGCTACGATGTCGTGCCGGCCGAGCGCCCGATCACGATCCGCGACCTGATGACGCACACCTCGGGCTACGACTACGGGGACGGTGTCGCCGCCGACCACTGGAAGGCCGCCGGGATCGAGGGCTATTACCTGTCGAACCGCGACGAGACGATCGGCGAGCTCGCCGCGAAGATGGCGAGCCTGCCCGCGAGCGCGCAGCCCGGCGAGAAATGGATCTACGGCTACAGCATCGACATCCTCGGTGCGGTCGTCGAGAAGGCGGCCGGCATGCCGCTCGACGAGTTCCTCGCGCGGCAGATTTTCCAGCCGCTCGACATGAAGGACACCTATTTCTTCCTCCCGCCCCCCAAGCGCGACCGCCTCGCGACCGTGTACGCGAACGTTGACGGCAAGCTCGAGCTCGCGCCGGAAGACGGCTGGAACGGGCAGGGCAAGTTTGTCGACGGACCGCGCAAGTGCTTCTCGGGCGGCGCTGGCCTGGTGTCGACGGCGATGGACTACGCACGCTTCCTGCAGATGATCCTGAACGGTGGCGAACTCGACGGCCACCGGATCCTCGGGCGCAAGACCGTCGAGCTGATGAGTGTCGATCATCTGCACGGCATCCCGTTCAATCCGGGGGAGGGCTTCGGACTCGGCTTCGACGTGCTGAAAGACCTCGGCGCGCGCGGTCTGCCCGGTTCGGTCGGCGAGCTCGGCTGGGGCGGCGCGTACCACAGTGAGTACTGGATCGATCCGGTGGAGGACATGGTCGTCGTGCACCTGACGCAGCTCATCCCCGCGGGCGATGTCGACGACCACGCGAAGGTCCGTACGCTCGTGTACCAGGCAATCGAGGACTGACAGCGATGGACAGGGATCGGCTGCTCGCGTTCATCGCCTTGATGCTCGGCATTGGTTGCGGCCTGCCGGGCATCGCGCAAGCCCAGAGCTTCACGGTGACGAAGACCGCCGTCGGCGGCGAGGGCGGTCACGATTACATCGTCGCCGAACCGGGCGCGGACCGCTTGTTCGTCTCGCGCAGCAGCCACGTGATGGTCCTCGACGCTGCGACCGGCAAACCGATCGGCGATATCGTGGACCTGGCGGACGTCCACGGTATCGGGCTGGCGCCCAGGTGGAATCACGGCTTCACGACCAACCGCGGCGACTCGACGGTCACGATGTTCGATCTGCGCACGCTCGAGCCGATCCGGAACATCCCGGCCGGCGTGGGCGGCCTGGACGGCATCATGTACGACGCCTTCACCGACCGCATCATACTGACCAACCACGGCAGGCCCGCCGGCACTCTCGTCGCGATCGATCCGAAGAGCGGAGCGATCGCTGGCACCGTGGAACTCGCAGACGGCGCGCCGGAGGGCGCCGCCAGCGACGGCGCGGGGCGGCTGTTCGTCAACTACGAGCGATCGAGCGCAATCCAGGTGCTCGACGCGCAAACCCTGGCTCTACAGGCTAACTGGCCGATCGCGCCTTGCGACGGACCGACGGGTATCGCCTACGACAAGGCATCGGCCCGGATCTTCTCGGCTTGCAGCCATACCTCAGTCGCCGTCGATGCCGCGACAGGCAAGGTCATCGCATCAATCCCGAACGGCGACGGCGTCGACGGGCTCGCCTGGGACGCGTCGGAAAAGCTCCTGTACATCCCGGCCGGGCGCGACGGCAACGTGACGATCGTGCATCAGGACACGCCCGACGACTACGCCGTGCTCGCGACCGTGGCGACGATGAAAGGCACAAAGACGATTACGCTCGATCCGACGACGCACGTCGCGTACGTGTTCACTCCCGAGTACGGGCCAGCTCCGCCGCCTGCGCCGGGCGTCGAGACCGCCGAGGCGCAAGCCACAGGCCACGGCCCGCGCGGGCCCGTCGTCGGTGCCTGGCTGTTCGCGATTTCTCATTGAACCCGGCTCGATTCAACATGCCGATGATCGCGGTGCTCGCGCTCTCGGCCGGTCACGCGCGTCCCGCTATCCGCGCTCGAAACCGCACACGCATCAAACGCAGCAAGCCTGTGAGACCGAGCAGCAGCAACGACAGGTAGCCGAGCGCGCCGCCGCCCTTCTTTTTCTTATCCGGCAGCGGTTGGTCGCTCGCGGCGATGGTGATTCCGACGGTGGATTCGGGCCCGATCATGGCGCCGCCCGTCGCATTCGCCAGCACGACGGTGAAGGTTTCGGCGGGTTCGGCGAGGCTGTCGTCCGGAATCGTGATCGGTACGTTGCGGGCATCGTTTTGCCCGTCTGCCCACGTCAGTGTCGTCGTGTTTTCCGGGAAGTCGCTGCCCGCGCTCGCCGAACCCGCGATGGGCATGAGCGTCACCGAGACCTCACCGGTACTGTAGTACTCGCGGTACACGGTGAGGCGTACGGTGCCTTGTTCGCCCACGGTGCTGCGGTCGGCGTATATCGAGAACAGGCCGTGCGGTGCGCCGTCCGCCTGGATCCCGATGATTGCGTTGCGCGTTCCCAGCCCGGCACCGCCCTGTGCGTCGCTGAGCGCGACGGCGAAGGTCTCGGCCCTTTCTCCCGCATCGTCGGCGACGATGGGCACGCGGATCTCCTGGTCGGCCGTGTCGCCGTCTTCCCAGCTCAGGCGTCCCGTGACGATGCCGTAGTCGAGCCCGGGCGATGCGTCCCATTGTTCCGTCTGGTAGGCCACGCTGACGCCGCCGGCGCTGCCGCCGGTACGCCGCACGTTGAGGACCACCTCCGCGGCACCTTCCTCCGTTTGTATGACGTTCTGCTGCACGACGCCGAGCACGCCCGGCGAGCCGCCGCCGTTCGCTCCCAGCAGACGCACGACGAACGCCTTGCGCGCGCGGTCGTCACCGCCCGCCGCGAGGACGCGTCCACCCGGCCGCACGCTCATGTCGTGCACGACCGGCGATGCGCCGTAGGCCGAGGGGATGTCGACGATGGTCGAACCCGCCTTGCCGAACAGCGCATCGAGGTCGCCATTGGCCAGCAGGCGCATGATGGTCGCGCCGCTGATGCCGGTGCCGGCGACGACGACCGCGCCGTTGTCGTCGAGCGCCAGCGCGGTGGCGTTGTCCATTGCGGCCGACACGGCACTCGCGGCGAAGGCCGGATCCGGCTGGCCGTCCTCGAGCAGGCGCACGGCGAAGCCCTGCTCGTCGGCGCTGCCGGCCACCAGCAGCCGTCCGTCCGCGAGAGAGACCAGTGCGCTGCAGGCGGTCGACGGGCCCGCCAGGGCATCGACGGTCGCGATGCCGGCAGCGCCGAACGCCGGATCGACGGCGCCCGCGGCGGTCAAGGCCACGATCTGGCAGCCCGCCGCGGTCGAGGCGGTAACCCGGTAGCCGCCGGCAGCCGTGCGCAACAGGGTCGCCCGCGCGGAAGCGGAGTCGACGGTGACCGGCCCCGCGTAGAAACCGAAAGTGCCGAACGAATCGTCGATCGATCCGTCAGGCAGCAGGCGGAACACGAGCAACCGGTCGCCCTGGAAGCCTGCGACGACGATGCGGCCGTCGGGATCGAGGACGACGGACGTCGCCGACTGGTTGAAGCCGTGTTCGGCGATCGACAGTTCAAAGAGCCCGTCGGCACCGAAGGAGGTGTCCATGTGCCCGTCGGGCTGCAGGCGGTAGACCACGACCTGGCTTCTCGTGAGGTACCTGTCCAGCTCTCGTCCGACGACGACAATCCCGCCGTCGATCTGCCTCGCCAGGTCGAATACCTGGCTACGCGTGACCGAGTCCGGGTGGAAGCTTTCGACGATCGCACCCAGGTCGGAGACGAGGCCGATGAAATTCGTCGGGGTGTAATAATAGTAGTAGCAGTACCAACCGCAGTTGCCCTCGTCCCCGCCGGCCATGTAGAAGCTGTCGTCGTCCAGCGGGTCGAGCGTCCAGGCCGGCCCGTCGAGGATGGGTCCCAGCCGGCCGAGGTCGGCGAAGCCGGGATCGAGGTCGCCCGGCGCGGCCAGCGCCAGCGGCGACAGCACGGTTGCAACGGTCGCGCCGGGCATAACGCCCCTCGCGACGAACGGAATTAAGTTTCTGGACTTGGACATGGCTACCCCACTACCCGGACCGGGTTTCTTGGAGAGTGGAGAATCCGCCGCGTGCGGCGGCCGCGCCATGGAGAAAGGCTGTAGTTTTCCTGTAGGGCCGGTACGCCGGCGGGATCAGCCCGTGTCGGCTTCCGTGGCGGGCGCAGGCCGCCTGCGCCTGAGCACGTAGATCACCGTGCCGACCGCCAGCGCGGCCAGGCCGGCGACGAGATTTGCGGCCGTGGCGCTCGCGAGGAACGCCACGCACAGCACCAGCGCCAATGCCGGGACGAGGGGACCGCCGGGCAGCAGGATAGTGTGCTCCGTCGTCGGACGGGTCCTGCGCAGTATCGGTACGGCGGCCGCCGTGCCGATGTAGGTCACGATCCGCGCGATGACGGACAGCATCGCGAGCTGCACAAACGATCCCGACAGTGCGAGTAGCCAGATGACTGCCTCCTGCGTCACGATCGCCCAGGCGGGCGTGCGGTACCGTGGGTGCAGACGGGACAGCACGGCCGGCCCGAAGCCGTCCTTGACCAGCGCATACAGGTAGCGCGGCCCGACGAAGGTCGTCGTGGCCGCACTGCCGCCGATCGAGAACATCCCGCCGATCGTCATCAGCAGGCCGGCCCACACGCCCGCGACGACGACGGCCGAATCCGCGAGCGGCGTCCCCGCCGTCTTGCTCGCGAGGTCCGGCAGCGTGCCGAGCGCGACGAGCTGGATCAGCGTGTACAGCAACGTGACGATGCCGATGCACATGATCAGCGCGAACGGCACGTCGCGCTTCGGATTCACGTACTCGCCGGCGTTGGCCGCGGTGATCTCGAATCCGGCGTAAGCGAACAACAACAACAGCGCCGCCTCGCCCAGTCCCTTCGCGTCGGGAACCGGCATCGGGAAGACCAGCGACGTGTCGACGGCCGGAATGCCGACCACGATCAGGAACAACAGGGGCAGGATCTTCGCGATCGTGAGCGCGACCGAAAGCCGCGCACCGTTCTTCACGCCCGAGACGTTGATCCAGAGATTGATGGCGAGCGGGACGGTGATTACCGCGACCCGCATGAAGCCCTGCGCCGCGCCCGGCACGACGAATGTGAATGCCTGGGCGAGTCCGTTCCAGAGCGCGGCGCCGGCCGCGACGCGCGTCAGCCACGACATCCAGCCGACCTGGAAGCCCGTGAACTCGCCGAAGGCCTCACGCGTGTAGACGTAGGAACCGCCGGTCTCGTCGAAGTGGCTGCCGGCCTCGGCGAAGCAGAGCGCGAGCAGGAGCACCGCGAGTCCGGCGAGCGGCACGGCCCACAGGCTCGCCGGTCCCAGCAGCGCCGCCGCGGCCGCCGGTAACAGGTAGACGCCACTGCCGACGACGGTATTCAGGGCGATGCCGACGATCTGCCAGCGCGTGACGGCGCGTTTGAGGCTGAGATGTGCGGTCACGCGCGAGGCCTGCGCTTGTCGTACATCGGCATGTCTGCAGGCCCGTGTCAGGCAGGAGCATCTACGATAACACGGAAAAAGACATCCGCGGCCGCGCTGCCGTCGGCGTTCTGAAAGTCGCCAGCGTCGCATTCGAGCGACACTTGTTCGTTTCAGGCGTGCGTGTTAGTTAGTTTTTTTGCACTTCGTGTTACGGAGGGTATGCCATGTTCGAACGTGGAAGAAAGGACGACGAAACGCACGAAATTTCGGGTGAGACTGCGAGGGTACTGCCGGGCGCATTGCGGCCGGCCGGTGCAGAGACTTCCGGGCACGTCGCCGTGATCGGACAGTCGATCCAGATCAATGGCGACGTGCGCGGTAACGAGGACCTGCGCATCGAAGGTGACGTCAGCGGGACGATCGAGCTCAGGAACAGCCATCTGACGATCGGCAAGCAAGGCAAGGTCAAGGCGGACGTCTACGCCAAGTCGATCGCCGTCGACGGTGTCATCGAAGGCGATCTGTACGCGACCGAGAAAGTGGTCATCCATGTGAACGCCAAGGTCAAGGGCAATATCATCGCGCCGGTAGTCGGCCTCGACGAAGGCGCAAGCTTCAAGGGCTCGATCGAGATGGATCGTTCCGTCGTGGAAAAGGCGCTCGGGAAGTCCGCCGCGCGCGCCGACGAGCCACGCTCGAGCGGAGCAGCCGACGCCGGGGCCCCGCCGAAGAAAGCGGCCGATGCCACTCGCTCCGCGCTGAAGCCGCCGGCGGGGGCCGCATAGCGGAGATGCTTGCAGCGGCGGGGCACGGAAACACCGAGACACGGGATCGACAGCCGGCGGTGCTGAATGCGCCGCTCTTTCGGACGCTCGCGGACGAGTTGGAATCGGCACACCACAAGGTCGTGCTGGATCTTGGCGCGGCATCGACGCGGATGCTGGCACTGCTGGGCCGGTCGAGCTGCCTAGTGGAAATCGCCGACCTGGCACGTTGCGGCGGGATCGATGCGCTGAATATGGACGTGAGTGACTCGGCCCGCGACGAGATCGCCGAGTCACTGTTGCCGGAACGCTTCACGGCGGATCCCGTCGACTACATCTTCTGTTGGGATCTGCCGAACTATCTGCACCCGCCCGGCCTGTCGGCGTTGATGCGGGCGATCGCATACCGTGCGCGTCCCGGCGCGCGGGCCCACGCACTCGTGGCCTATTCGGAACGCAACATGGCGGCAGCTCCGGGCCGCTTCCTGCCTACCGAAGACGACAAGCTCGTCAACGCGGCGGCACCGGGCGGGCAGGTCGCCGCACCTCGCTACTCCCCCGAGGACCTGGGGCGGATCATGGACGATTTCGAGATCGACCGCGCACGGCTGCTCGCCAACGGCATGCAGGAATTCCTGTTCCGCATGCGCAGCAGGTAGGCCGGCGCGCAACAGGCTGACGGGCCCGGTCGCAGCCGGCGCACCTTCATGGCAATAGCATTGCGGAGCGGGGCTTCTCCACTACGGCAATGAAATTTCCTTGTCGACCGCTCCGTCGAAGACCTCGCCGAGCGTGTCGAGCAACGACGTGTCGCTGTGTATCACCGGATCCCCGGTGTTGTCCGCCACGCTGAGCATCGTCAGCAGACCCAGCGCCGAGGTCCAGGCGGTGAACGCAAGCCGGCGCACGTGCTGGCGCCTGCTTTTCGACATACCGCGCTGCACGAGGCGCGACTCGAGAATGTCGAACAGGTTCCGGGTGCGCGGATTGATCCTGTCGCGGATCACCTCCGGCCCGAAACCGTGCTCGGGCGCCGAGACGCGCTGCGATTCGCAGTACAGGAGACGGAACGCATCGAGATTTTCGATGTGGTGTGCGTAGAACGCGCGGATCAGCGTGCTCAGGATCCTGTCGGTGTCGGGCTCGGCCTGCACGGCCTTGATAAGGGCGTCGACCTCCGCGTCGAACAGCGCGCTGAGGAGGTTGCTGAGCAATGCGTCCTTGGAGGGGAAGTAGTGATACAGCGCCTGCTTGGTCATGCCGAGTTCGTTGGCCACGCCGGTGAGGGTGACGGCGTCCAGGCCCTGCCCGGCAAGCACGTGGCGGGCCGTGTCGAGGATGTCCTGGCGCGCCTGGCGGCGCTTTTGCCGGATCCGGGGCGACGGTGTCCGTGCTTCTGCCATGCCTCACCTGCATAGTTATTCGACTCTTGTTAAATTATTTTAACCCTGTTAGTATTTTTTCTCAAGCCACACTCAGGCGGGGCCGCCGGCCCCGGCAGGAGCCCGCGCAATGAACACAACAGCCTTATTGCTCAGCCTCGACAACCCCGTTTTTCACACTTACCTGCTCGCCGCCTCGATCATGCTCCTGAAGCTGATGTTGCAGCCGTGGATCACCGTGCAGCGCATGCTCAAGGTGAGCGCCGGCTTCCGCAGCCCCGAGGACGCGAAGAGGACGCCGGTGAATCCCGAGCCCCGGGAAGGCCAGCTCGAGGTGAACGAGTACGTCGATCGCTCGCGGCGCATCAACCTCAACGATCTCGAAAGCATCCCGGGTTTTCTGGCCGCGGGATTGCTGTTCGTTCTCGTGGGACCGCCGCTGTTGCTGGCGCAGATCCTGATCTGGGGCTACGTCGCCGCGCGTGCCGCGCATTTCGTCGCGTACACGACGGCACAGATCCACGACATCCGGGCCACGTTCTGGACGTTCAGTTCCGTCGCCGTTATCGCGATGACGGCCTACGTACTGATCAAGGTGATCTGAGGGCGGACCGGGATTGGGCCTTGTCAGGGAGGAGCGGCCGTCCTAAGGTGAGTTCGCCTCAGGGCTTCATACGGGGGAGCGACGTATGCGATTCCAGCCGGTCAAGATGTCTGCAGTTCTCGCCGCGTTAGCGCTGACGAGTCTCAATTCCCCTGGTGCCGCGGCGGACGAGCACCCGCAGGAGGTACTCGACCTGATCGCGGCACACGACGCACTGGCCATGAAGATCCGCCCGCTGCAGGACAGACTTGCTGCGAACGCACCGACAAGTGACGCATCCGAGTTCAAGCCCGAGGGTGCGCCGGTCCGGGCCAAGGCGAATACCGGCAGTGAACAGAACAAGGCACAGGCGGAGAAACGCATGCCGACGACGCTGACACACAGGGATCGGGCGGCCAACGCCGGCGACGACTACGGTCGCATCAAGGTCCGGCTTTCCGCGCTCGCTGCGAAGGCCAAAGCCGAACGCGAGCGGGTCATGAGGCCGGACTTCGGCGTGGGACTGCGGCGTGGCGAGCAAGCCAGCAGCACGATCCGCTTCGGCGACGGTCAGCATGGCGCGCGGCCGTCCGCCGGCACGAGCGCGCAGCCGCAGTACAGGGCGGGTTCCTCGCCCAGTGTCGACGCGAAGCAGATCCGCGCCGCTCGTGACACGTTAGCCGAATTGCGGCGCGAGCTGGGCGCACTGGAGCGCGACGTCAGCGTGCTCGAGCACCGCGGCAACTGATACTTCTGCAAGGCTGCGAGGTCAGGACGGGAGCAATAGTAGAGGCCGCGTGCGGTGTTCCGCACGCGGCCTTTTGGCGAATGTGACCGGCGCCCGGCCGGACTGCTGAACTGGTCATTGATGTTCCCTCGTTGTTGGTTGTTGCAGCGGTTGCCGGCGGCGCCGGCACTTACACAGGCGTGCGCGGGAGCAACTGCCTGGCCAGGAAGACGCGGTAATGAATTCATGCGGCCTGTAAGCGGTATGATCCGGGCTGGGACGCAGACGAGCGGCCGCACGGGGGCATGAATGAGCACGAATATTGCGACCAAGGGCATTCGCACGCAGGCGATCCACGGCGGCGAGGAGAAGTGCAAGCGCAGCACCTCGTCCGCACCCGACCTGGTGATGTCGAGCACCTTCCACGTCGATCGCGAGGTCAGTTTCTCGGCCAACAAGGTCGGCGACGACGCGCCGTACGTGTACACGCGCTGGGCCAACCCGACGACCGACCAGCTCGAGGAGAAGCTCTCGGTACTCGAGAAGGCGGAGGCCTCGATCGCGTTCGCCTCCGGCATGGCCGCCACTTCGGGCGTGCTGCTCGGGCACCTGTCGGCCGGCGACCACGTCGTCATGAGCGAGACCAACTACCCCGGCACCGCCGAAGTGGCGCGCCACACGCTGGCCCGCTTCGGCATCGGCATGACCCCGGTCGACACGACCGATGCCGCCAACGTGAAGAAGGCGTTACGCGCCGAGACGCGCCTGGTGTGGGTCGAGACGCCATCGAACCCCCTGCTCAACCTCGCCGACATCGCGGCGATCGGCGGGATCGCTCATGCCCACGGCGCGCTGCTGGTCGTCGACTCCACCTTCGCGACGCCGGTCGCGACGCGGCCGATCGAGCTCGGCGCGGACCTCGTCGTGCACTCGCTGACCAAGTACATCGGCGGCCACGGCGACGCGATGGGCGGTTCGGTCAGCGGCTCCAAAGAATTGCTGGCGCCGCTGCGCAGCGAGGCGCTGTCGCACTTCGGCGGCGTGATCAGCCCGTTCAATGCCTGGCTGATCATGCGCGGCATGGCGACGTTGCCGCTGCGCATGCGCGAGCACGCGGCGAACGCGATGGCCGTCGCGGAGTTTCTCGAGACACACCCGCGCGTCGAGAAGGTCCTGTATCCGGGGCTCGCCTCGCACCCGCAGCATGCGCTGGCGGCGCGGCAGATGGACAACTTCGCCGGCATGGTGGCGTTCCGCGTCGCCGGCGGGCGGGCCGTGGCCAGACGCATGATGGCCGAGCTCGAGGTCATCCATTACGCCGTCTCGCTCGGCCACCACCGCAGCCTGATCTGGCTGCTCAGCACCGACGACCTCGCCGAGTCCTCGTTCGGTCTCGAGGGCGAGGCGCTCGCGCGCTATCGGGAGGTCGCCGGCGAGGGCCTGTTCCGGTTTTCCGTCGGGCTCGAAGATCCGGCCGACCTCATCACAGATCTCGACCGCGTGTTGTAGTCGGGCCAAAGCACGGCTGGCCGAAGCTCTCGGCGAGCGTCCGGCGCCAGACATTGACACGCAAGACGGAAACCTTGCCCAACGGCGAGAACTTCAGGAACCAGTCCGGCTTGTTCGATAAGCGGTATGCGAATTCATTCCGCGTTCTCGTTTTGCGGGTTGGCTTGCAGGAGTCCGGCGTGTATACGCAGGGCGTCGAGTGGTCGATGATCAGCAGCCGTGCCCCCCGCCGCGATACGATGCCAACTCCTCCTCGAGTTCCCGGATGCGCTGGTCTCGAGCTTCGATTGCGGTATCCACTTCGGCGGCATCGTATCGCCGGGGGATGTGCTGCGGGCAATTCACGTCCCAGGCGGATACCGTGAATATCAGGACCTGCTCGGCGCGCGCCTTGCAGGACCCGGGCATCAGCGCTGCGGCCAGTTCGTCATCGTCCTCGACCACGTGCGCCTCTCCCCAGATCTTGACGCGGCGGCGCTGCGAGTAGTCAATCAGGAAGAGATGCGCCTTGGGGTTCTCGAGCAGGTTGCCCTGGGTGATGTACTGGCGGTTGCCCGCGTAATCGACGAAAGCGATCGTGGTCTCGTCGAGCACCTGCAGGAAACCCGGGGGACCGCCTCGATGCTGAACGTACGGCTGGCCTGCGCTGTTCGCGGTCGCAAGGAACACGCTCGTCTGCTCTGAAATGAAACGGGCGAGATCGGGCGTGAGACGCGTACTCCAGGGCCTGCCTTCCTCGATGCGGCCGTAGGTTGCCCGCGAACCCTTGCGTTCCTGTACCGCTTTCACCGTGGAGGTGAACGCGATGTCACTCGGGTAGCGATCCGTGGCGGCCATCGCCGGCGTCCCTCAGAGTCCCAGCTCGCTCAGCGACGGATGGTCGTCCGGGCGGCGGCCCAGCGGCCAGCGATACTTCCGTTCGGCCTCGCAGATCGGGAGATCGTTGATGCTGGCGAGCCGCAAGCGCATCAGGCCCTGCTCATCGAACTCCCAGTTCTCGTTTCCGTAACTACGGAACCAATAACCGCTATCGTCGTGCCATTCGTAGGCGAAGCGTACGGCGATACGGTTCGTCCCGAAGCTCCACAATTCCTTGGCCAGGCGGTACTCGAGTTCGCGTGCCCATTTGCGCTCGAGGAATTCGAGGATCGCGTCGCGGCCCTGCAGGAATTCCGCCCGATTGCGCCAGCGGCTGTCGCTCGTGTATGCGACTGCCACCCGAGCGGAATCCCGGGTGTTCCAGGCATCCTCGGCCAGGCGCACCTTCTGCGTGGCCGTCACGTCGTTGAACGGCGGTAGCGGCGGACGGCTCATGTGCAGCTCGACTGGCGCTGGCCTGTCGCCGCAACCACGAGAGGGAATTCGATTTCGGTATTCGCTGCCGTGGCGGCGTCGACGGTCGCCGGAATATGGAGCCGGGGCATGGCGCTAACTCCTTGTCAATTCGACAGCGTCCAAGGTACAGACTTCCAGAATTCGGGAGAATGGTCTATATGTGAGAAATTGACTTCCACATTTCGGGAAGATGGATGGATCGACTGGAGGCCATGAATATCCTCGTTGCCGCGGTGGAGGCGGGCAGCCTTTCGGCAGCGGCGCGCCACCTCCGCATGCCCCTCGCAACCGTGAGCCGCAAGGTGTCCGATCTGGAAACGGTGCTGCGGGCGCGGCTGCTCGTACGCTCGACGCAGGGCATCGCGCTCACCGATGCCGGGATGAATTATGTGCAGGCCTGCAAGCGCATCCTCGAGGAAGTCGCGGAAGCGGAGCGGGCCGCCGCCGGGGAATATCGTGCGCCGACAGGCGAGCTGCTGATCACCGCGCCGATCGTGTTCGGACGCCTCCACGTGCTGTCGATCGTTACCGAATTCCTCAAGGTACACGGCGAGATCGACGTTCGGCTCATGCTCGTTGACGGCATCGTCAACCTCGTGGAGGAGCGGGTGGACGTCGCCGTGCGCATCGGCAATCTGCCGGACAGCAGTCTGGTGGCCCGCCGTGTCGGCTCTGTCAGGCTCGTCGTTTCCGGCAGTCAGACGTATTTCGCCGCGCACGGGATACCAGAGAATCCCGACGAGCTCAGCGGACACGATTGCATTACCTCCGACGCCCTCGCATCCGCCGAGGCGTGGCATTTTGGCGCGGGCCGATCCGAACGCAACGTCCCCGTACACTCCCGGCTCGTCGTGAATACGGTTGAGGCGGCGATCGATGCGGCGGTCGCCGGGGTCGGCGTTACACGCACGCTGAGCTATCAGGTCGCCGACCATCTGTGCGCCGGTACGCTGGCCCTGATATTGGAGGAGTTCGAGCCGGAGCCGTGGCCCGTCAACCTGGTGCATGTGGGCGGGCGTCTCTTACCGCTCAAAGTCCGGGCGTTTCTCGATTTTGCCGCCCCCAGGCTAAAAGAGGCGCTGGCCGGTTCCATGGTCAGCGGCGAACTCCGCCATCGTCATCGCTGAGTTTGTCCCGGCAGTCAACGCGCATATTCCTGGAGCGTCCTGTAAATCCGGCCCCGAGCGCGGCGATCACGACCGGCGCCCGAAGACCCGAGCCAGCCGAGCGGCTACAGCCATTCTCCGCGGGATACTCAACCGCCGAGGCGGAGAATCTGCCAGCGCAGCGCGCAGAACCCTCGCGGCGGCTGTCTCCGGATGCAGAATCCATGGGGCGTGGGACGCTTTCGCCATCTTGGTGGCCACGAATCCCAGGCGGGCATTTACGACGCTGACCCCGGTATGGCGCAGGGCCAGGGCGAGACTCTCCAGATAGTGGGACATACCTGCCTTGGAGGCTCCGTAGGCTGGCGACGTGCCGGAGAGAATGATATCCGCCATGCTGGAAAGGCCCACGAAGACACCGCCCGTCTTATTCGCGAGGAAGTGGGGAATGGCCAGCGTCGCGAGATTGCGAGACGAGCCGATGGGTGTTGTCCCGATGCTCGGCAGCCGACGGACCGCGGGACAGCCCGGACACCCGCCAACCCCGCTGCAACAAGTTTCTGGTAACAGCCAGCCCGATGCCGTCTGAATGCCCGACGATGATGGCGCTCTGAAGCATCAATATTTCTCGCCGGCACGGGTTCTGCGGTATGGCTTCGACGCCAACGTGGCGCATTTCGTCGGCCCGGTCAACGTCGGTCGGCTCGGCGTGCAAGGACAAGATGCCGGAGCCGTCCCTGGCCCCGGCGCGGAGGAGCGCGGTCAGTTGTCCGGTGCGCCGCTGGCGATCCAGGACCTGACCTGATCGGTCGTTGCCTGATCCAGGTACGGCCCGCCGAACGGCATGCGTTCGCCGGAGATGCCCGGCGTACCCTCGAGCTTGTGGACCAGGTAACTGCCGTCGGGCTCGCCCGGCTTGACCCGCAACAGGTTCGGCTGCTCCTGGCTCGCCACGTTCACCAGGCTCGCAAAGCTCTTGCCGGTGCGCAGGTCCATCGAGCCCGGCAACGGACCGCCGGCCGGCTGGCTGCCGTCGTGACACGTGGCGCAGCGCGGCGTGAATATCGCCTGCTGGATCTGCGCCAGGGTTGCCGCGCCGGCATTCGTCACCGGGACGGTCACGAAGAACGAGCTGCCGACGTTGCCGTTATCGTCCCTGGCGACGGCGCGCAGGCTTGCCGTGCCGTCGTTCACGGCGGTCGTGTCCCACTGCACGGTGAACGGGGCGCTCGTCGCGGTGCCGATCAGGGTGTCGCCGTTCACGTAGAACCGCACATCGGCAACCGCGATGGCGTCCTGGACGTCGGCCTCCAGCGTCACCGTGCCGCCAAGATCGCCGGCCGGGGCGATCAGCGTCACGAAGGGCGGTTCGCCGAGTGCCGGTGCGCCTTCGCCGAGATCGATGCGGCCGTAGCGGCCGTCCGCCTCGTCATTGGTGCCGGCGGCGAAGAACAGCGTCTCGCGGGGCTGGTTCAGGCTGTCGTTGCCGAACGCGATGCCCCACAGGCCGGGCACCGCGAACGGTGCGCCGCCGGCATCGGTTATCGTGCCGAGGTACCGGCCGCTCACGGGATCGTAACCGTGGATCGTGCCGTCGCCGAAGTTGCCGACCAGCAGCGCGTCGCTCAGCGTGCCGAAGTCGGCGGGGGCGAGCGCCAGTCCCCACGGGGCGTCGAGCTTGCCGCCTTCGGTGAGCAGGTGAAGCAGCAGGAAGCCGTTCGCGTCGAACAGGTTCACGATGCCGAGCCCCGGACCGGCCACCTCGTCATCCGGCTCGGCCTCGTCGTGCTTCGCATAACTCACGTAGATCCGTGGCGTGCCGCCGGCACCGTTGTCGAATGCCTGGATGCCGAACGGGGCATATCCTTCCGGCAGCGCCGGGTCGTCGAACGCGAAACTCTCGGCCGTCGGCGCCTGCTTCGCGAAGGTTCCGTCGAACACGTCGATCTTGCCGTTCGCGAAATCGGCGGCGTACAGGAAGTTGCCGTTGCCGTTGTTCGCGATGGCGAGGCCCGTATAGGCGGCTCCGTCCGGGTCCGCGTACATCGTGAAGGCGTTCGCGAGGTCCACCGCGGGCGACCAGCCGGCGATCATCCCGCTCTCGCCGGCAAAGATGAAGGCCGCCGGGCCGTCGAAATCGGCGCCGTTCAGAACGAAGTCCGGACTGCCGTTCCACACGACGCCGGTCGGTTCGAACGGGACCGCGCCGGCGGCGGCGGAGAATTGTGCGACGAGCGTGCTCGGGCCACCGTTGCCGTCGTACAGGGTCGCCGTGTCGCTGTGGTTGTTCGCCACGCCCACGACCGTTATCGGCCCGAATGCGATACCCCAGGGGTTGACGAGGTGCGCATCGGCCGTGGCCGCGGCACCGCCCGCAACGTCTTCCACCAGGCTCGTCGCCGTGTATTTGCTGGCCGGCTGTACGCTCAGCGTCGCGGACCTGGCCTTGCTGCCCCGGTAGCCGCCGCCGGAGCACGTCAGCGTGAAGGTAATGTCGCCGGCCGCCGTCGGCGTGACTTCGGCCGCGCCGCTTGCCGGCTCGGCGCCGTCCCATCCGCCGCTCGCCGCGCAGACGGCGTTCTGGTTTGCCGACCAGGTGAGCGTCGCGCTCTGCCCGAGCGCGATGGTCGTCGGCTCGACGGCGAGCGATACCTTCAATTCGGATTTGCCCGAGCCGCCGTAGCCGCCCCCGCAAGCCGCGAGCACGGGCAAGGCAATCAGTCCTGCGTATTTCGCCGCAATAGCAGCCTTCCTCTTCATGATGTGCATCCTCGAGAATTTTTGATCGAATACCGCGGTACAAGACCATCACGCGAATCAATTTATTTCCTGTCGCGTAACATGAGCTGAAGTCGCGGGCCGGCCAGTAAAGGTTCTTCCAGAATTCGAGAGGGTGTCTCCCGGATATATCGCCGATTCGGTGCGGTCCTATGGCCGCTGTCGCACGCAATCCGGGCACCGGCAGTTTCAAATCAACCCAGAGAAATTTCCCATGGACGACAGGCGCATCCAGTTACTCGGCATCTCCGGAAGCCTCCGGGCCGAGTCAACGAATACGCGATTGCTGCGCGCGGCGAAGAATTTCGCGCCGCCCGGTGTCGACTTTCATCTGACGGCAAAGGTGGCCGGGCTGCCACTGTTCAACCCCGACACTGACCCGGCGGAGTCCGACGTGGTCGGACAATGGATCCGGGAAGTCCGCGCCGCGGACGGAGTCATCGTGTCGACGCCGGAGTACGCGCGCGGATATCCCGGCGCACTGAAGAACGCACTCGACTGGCTGGTCAACACGGACGCCTGGATCCACAAGCCGTTCATGCTGCTCAACGCCAGCGCCCGTTCGACGGTCGCCCAGCGGACCCTGACGACGGTGCTCGAGACGATGTCCGGGATCCACATCGAAGCGGCGTCCGTCACGCTACCTCTACTCGGGACGAAAATGACGGTCTCACAGATCGTCGGGAACAACGAGTTTGCTGCGGACATCGGGCGGGCATTGCAGACGTTTGCCGTTGCCGTGCAGGCCCAGGCTGCCGGGTCGGCACATATCGCCTGAATGTGCCCGATGCCCCGCCAATTTTCGATCTGCGCGGCGGGCCGGGAATAAATGCGGGTAGCCGCCGGTCTGGCACATATCCGAACCGAAGGAGCGTGGCATGACAGTGGATCGCAGGCATTTCCTGAAATTAGCCGGCATGGGAGGCGTCGTCTTCGCGTCGGCGCTCGCGCGCGGCGCGGAATCGATGGGCGGCCCGGGCGGCGCCGGTGCGCACGCCGCGCCGGCGGACGATTTCTTCTTTGTGCAACTTTCCGATACGCACATCGGCTTCGAGGGCGCGCCCAATCCGGACGCGCTGGGCACGCTTCCCAAGGCCATCGCCGCCGTGAACGCCCTGGAGGCGCAGCCGGATTTCATCGTGTTCACCGGGGACCTCACGCACACGACGGACGACCCCGCGGAACGCAGGCGTCGTCTCGCCCTGTTCCGGGACATGGTGGGCGAGCTGAAGACCCGCAACCTTCGCTTCATGCCGGGCGAACACGACGGCGCGCTCGACCGCAGCGAGGCGTTCCAGGAATTCTTCGGCCCCACGCATTACACGTTCGACCACAAGGGCGTACATTTCATCGTCCTGGACAATGTCTCCGACCCCCGCGGGATGATAGGCGAAGCGCAGCTAGCCTGGCTGCAGCAGGACCTGGACGAGCAGGATCGGGACGCGCGCATCGTCGTGCTGACACACAGGCCGCTGTTTCCGCTGTACCCGCAGTGGGACTGGGCCACGCGCGACGGCGACAGGGCGATCGAACTCCTGATGCCCCACCGCAACGTCACGATCTTCTACGGGCACATCCACCAGGAACACCATTTCAAGACCGGGCACATCGAGCACCATGCGGCGAGGTCGCTGATCTTCCCGTTGCCGGCGCCCGGCTCGCAGCCCGAGCGCATGCCCTTGCCGTGGGATCCGCTGCATCCCTACCGGGGCCTGGGCTTTCGCGAGATCGAGGCCGACAAGCCGGCCGATTTCGGGATCGTCGAACTGCCGGTGGCAGGCACATGACACGCCGACAGATGCTCGTGGCGACCGCCGGCATGGCCGTTGCCGGCGGGGGTAGCTGGGCGCTCGGCCGGCCGAAGGAGCAGGTCCACAAGATCGTCGCGCGCAAGTTCCGGTACCTGCCCTACGTCGTCAAGCTGCGCAAGGGAATTCCGGCCGTGTTGGAGTTCACCAGCGAAGACGTCATCATGGGATTCAACTGCCCCGCATTGAACCTGCGCACGGACATCGTCCCGGGGCAGGTGGCCCGCGTGCGCTTCACGCCCGACAAGGTCGGTACTTTTGATTTCCTGTGCGACATCTTCTGCGGTGACGGGCACGAAAACATGACCGGCAAGATCACGGTGGTCGCCTGATATCGGACATGTCGAGACCGTATTGAACCAGTATCGCCTACGCTTCGAGCAGCAGGTGCTGCCCCATCTCGACGCCGCGTACAACCTGGCGCGTTGGCTCACGCGCAACGATCAGGACGCACAGGACGTCGTGCAGGATGCGGTGCTGCGTGCGTTTCGATTTTTCGACGGCTTGCGCGGCGAACCGCGCCCCTGGCTATTGTCGATCGTTCGCAATGCATCGTTCAGCTGGCTGGCGAAGAATCGGCCCGGGGACGTCGCGCCGCTCGACGACGCGCTCGCGGACGAGAACGCGCACAGCCCGGAATCGCTCGTTGCCAGGGACATCGACCGGCGCGTGTTGAACGCGGCCATCGCGGCACTGCCCGCGTCGTATCGCGAAGTGCTGGTGCTGCGCGAACTCGAGGACCTGTCCTACAAGGACATTGCGCGCATCGCCGATATCCCGATCGGCACCGTCATGTCCCGCCTGGCCCGCGCGCGCCGACTGCTCGCCGGATCCGGGCAGGTCATCGAATCGGCCGCCATGACAGAGGTGAACCAATGATCGCCGACGACTGGCAGATGCTGCACGCGTACGTGGACGGAGAGCTCGACCCGGCCAACGCCGCTGCGCTTGAAGCCCGCCTGGCACGGGACGAATGCCTGCGTGCGCGGTACGAGAGCCTGCGCGACCTCTCGGCCGCCGTGCGCAACGAGGCCGACTATCACGCCGCGCCGCCGGAACTCGCCACGCGCATCCGGGGCGCGTTGCCGGATGCGAACCTCGCGGCGGCGCCGCGCAGGCCGCGCGCTTTCCGCCTTCCCTGGCTCGGGCAGATGGCAGCGCTGGCGACCGCGGTCGCGCTGGGCTTCGGTATCGCGTTCGTGGTCGGGACGCCCGGAGAAGGCGAATTGCTCGCCCGCGAGCTCGTCGCAAACCACGTCCGCGCCACGCTCTCGGAGCGCCTCATCGAGGTCGCCTCCTCCGATCAACACACCGTCAAGCCGTGGCTCAGCGAGCACCTGCCGTTTTCTCCGCGCGTGGCCGACTTCTCGGGCGACGGTTTTCCGCTGGCAGGCGCGCGGCGCGATTACGTCGACGGCAAGCCCGCGGCGGTACTCGTCTACAAGCGCCGCCGGCACACGATCGAGCTGTTCGTCTGGCCCGGCGTGCCGCCTTCGACGGACGGGTACGAGCGCGACGGCTTCAACGTGGCGCAATTCGGCGCCGGCGGCCTGCAATACTGGGCAGTGTCCGATCTCAACCGCAACGAGCTCCGGGATTTCATGCGCCTGGCAGCGGGAGGCAAGCAACCATGACAGACGAAGCCGGTCCGGTCGCCATCGTCGCCGAGCAGGCGCCGGCGAGGGTCAAGCCTACGAACTACCCGGAACCGTTCGCTTCGCGGATGACGGGCAGACACAAGCATCCGCTCGGCGACCTGTTCGGTCTGACCAACTTCGGCGTGAACCTGACGCGGCTCGCACCGGGCGCGGCATCGGCGTTGCGTCACGCGCACACCCGGCAGGACGAGTTCGTATACGTCCTCGAGGGTCGGCCCACGCTGCATACCGATGAAGGTTTTACCCGTTTGTCGCCGGGCATGTGCGCCGGGTTCAAGGCTGGCACGGGAAACGGCCATCGGCTGATTAACGAGACTGGCGACGAGGTCGTCTACCTCGAGGTCGGCGACCGTACGCCGGGGGACGAGGGCAGCTATCCGGACGACGATCTCATGGCGCGACTGGCGGACGGCCGATGGAGTTTTGCGCACAAGGACGGCACACCGTACTAGGGAGACTCTGATTAATTCTCGTCGCGCACGACGGACGGCAGTCGGGCAAGGCAAGGCGCGAGGAGCGACCTGTACTGTACGTACACGAGTGACGAGCAACGCGGCCTTGCCCGACTGCCGTCCGTCCCGCGATAACATATCGATAACATGAGGGTTGCGTTCATTCGGCCTGTGGCTTTGTTGCGTTCCTTGCGCGTATCGACATACGCCCGGCGGAACGCGCCGCGCCACAGGCCGAATGAACGCAACGTGCGCGACGAGAATTAATCAGAGTCTCCCTAGCGCGCCGCCCGCATATTGTGGCGGATCGCGTCCTGTGACGGGGATTTAGTCAAAACCCGCTTGCCCGGCGCCGTCAGCTGTCCTACGGTAAGGCTACTGAAAAAGGCAAACCCGTCGAAAGACGGGGACGCAAAGCCACCGGTCTACAGACGCAAGGCGTCCACGACAGCGGAGTTGCCAGATGATCGCCGACGCGCGACAGACAACCGCAACATGAACCTGGCGGCGACCGGGTTACGGCGCCAGCCGTTCCAGACCCGCGGGGTGCCCTCGGTCCTGGTCCCGTACGCCTCCCTGCAAGCCGCGCTGCGATTCCTCAACAACACCTGCCGCCACGATCACGGGCTCGGCCTGTTCCACGGTCCGCCGCTGTCCGGCAAGACCTCGATCATCCGCCATTTCGTGGCGTCCCTGCCGATGGGATTCCCCGCCGCCGTCGTGACCGAGGCCGGCGTGCGGGCGCACGAGCTGCTGCAGGACGTGCTGCACCAGTTCGGCTACGACCTCGACCTGCACTCGACCAACGAACGCTTCAACATGGTCAAGGTGTTCGCGATGCAGCAAACGTCCCACGGCTGCGCGCCGCTGCTGATCGTCGAGAAGACACACCAGTTGAAGCCCGACGCGCTGGAGGCGCTGTGCGAGCTTGCCGCGCTGACGGTCAACGGCAAGAGTGCCGTGCGAATGATCCTCGTCAGCGAAAAGCCGATGTTGTCGATCCTGCGCTCCAAAGCCATGCGGCCGATCGCGCAGCGCATGACCGACAAGTACCTGCTGCGGCCGCTGACCCGGCAGGAGACGACGGCCTACGTCTACAAGAAGTTGCTCAGCGGCGGCTGCAGCGATCCGGCGCGCGTGATCCCGCAGCAGGTGTGCGATGCATTGCACGCGGCGTCGGGCGGCTGGCCGGGGGTGGTCGACGGCCTGGCGCTGGCGGCCCTGGCGAAAGCGAAGTCCTGCCCGTTGCGCGTCGGGCACGTGCCGCGGCGACCCGGGCCGGTCGAGGCGCCGGCCGGCGTCACCGTGCTGAAGCAAACCGGGCGCCGCAAGCCCGTACCGCAACTGATTCTCACCTGCAATGGCCGCACACTCCGGCGCATCGCGTTCGGCAAGGCGCGGATGATGATCGGCAGGGCGGACCACAACGACCTGTGCATAAAGCATGACTTCGTCAGCCGCCAGCACGCGATTCTCATTCGCAGCCACGGCATGACCCTGCTCCTCGACCTGAAGAGCCGCAACGGCACCTTCGTCAACGGCAAGCGCGTCGCCAGCCTGGTGCTCGTCAACGACGACATCGTCTCGTTCGGCGAACACCGCATCAAGTTCATCGATCCGACGGCAAGGCAGCGGACTACGCTGAAGGGCGCCGGCTTCGACGAGACCACGATCGCAAAATCGATCGGGGACCTGCGCGAGGTCATGAGCCGATTGAAAATCGTGTCGTGACCGTGTATCTGAGCGCGCGGTCTGTATACAACGTCTCCCTCCGGGAGTAATCTGCTTCCGTTACGTGTCTGGCAGGGTCCGCTGCGTGCAATGCTTCAGGCGAGCCGCGCGCGGCGGGGTTTGTGAGTGCGTTCAGGGCAGGTCCCCCGATTCGCCTGTATCGGTCCTCGAGCGTGTCGCCGCAGCGTACGGCGGCGCCGGGTCTGCCGGGAGAACCAGCAATGAAATCCCGCTACTGTCTGGCGAGTGCTTTCGGCGCTCTGCTGATCGCCTTCGCGTGCAATTCGTCCATCGCGAAAGAGTCGCGCAAGCTCGCGGCCCCGATCTACCCCGGCGCGGTGCCGGCGGTATCGGCCGACGGCCTCAACGTGAATTCCGCCTTCGTACTGACTTTCGACGGCGGCAAAACCCTGGATTGCTCCGGGACGATGGTCGCGAGGGACATCTCGGGACGCGAGATCGCGCCGGAGCAGGCCGGCCCGGTGACGGGCTACACGGGGCCCTGGTGTTTCCTGACCCGCGACCCCATCGACAAGGTGAAAGCCTTCTACGAGAAGTCGATCGGTAAACTGCAGGTCGTGCAGGGCGAGAACGGCCTGCATGGCTACGAGGCTTTCACCGAGCGCGCCTGGTTCCCGGGCAGCGAAGAGTCGGGGCCGGGTTACGCGCAGGTCGGCGTCTCCGTGCACGCGCTCGGCCCGCCGCGGGTCAAGGGCCAGCAGCCGGCGGACCCGTCGATGGAAGACGGCGATTGGGCCGGTCAGGCGGACTACAAGTTCTACGCACAGTCGCGGTTCTTCTCCGGCTTCATCGACGCGGTCGATTTCTTCGGTGACCCGAGCATGCGTCCGGTCTCCGAGCTCGACGCGCTGTACAAGAAAAAGAATTACCTGGAATCCGCCTTGTTTCAGCACGAGGGCGCGGAGCACGAAGCGGTCGATGTGACGCTGGGCAAACAGTACAGCGACTTGCGCGTCCAGCGCCAGCAGGCGGCCCAGATGGGCACGCTGTCGGCGCAAATGCAGCAGAACAATTCGGCGCCGTCGGCCGGCCCCACGGCGAAAGAGGACGCCCAGCTCAACAAGGTCATCGCCAACGATCCCGCGCTCCAGCAACGCTATGTCGCCCTGACGCAAAAGGTCGCAGCGCTGATGCAGCAGGGCAAGTTCGACGAGGCCGATGCGGTAATGGACGAAATCGATGAACTCGAGGCAGCCCATCCCGAGCTCGCCGCGCTGAACGCGCAGCAGGATGCGCGGTCGGCGCAGATCTCGGCCCGGAACGAGGCGGCCGATAAAGCCATTCAGGAGAAAGGCGAGAGCCAGCTCGACCAGGCGATCTGGGGCACCGGCCTCGAGATGCTCGATGCGGTCGACAAGCAGGCCTATTACACGCTGATCGTCATCGACAACGGCTACGACGAATCGCAGAAGGACTTCTCACGCGATCGCAGCGTCATCGATGCCCAGAGCGCGGGCACGATCCCGCACGACCGCGTCGATGCCTGGGACATCAAGTACGATGCGAGCGACCCGGCCATGGCGTCGGGCGGCGGCGGACAGGAAGCCGCGCCGGAGGAGAAAGAGAAGGAGAGCGTCAAGGACAAGGCGAAGAAAAGCCTCTCCAAGCTGCTCGGTCATTGAGGTATGCTCTGTAGTTGCCATGAGACTGCACGCACTATATATGATGGCGCTCGCAGCGGGTGTCGCCGGATGCGCCATGAGCGACAACGCCACGCCGCCGCCGCAAACGAAGTCCGCTGCCGAGCAGGGCGCGGAGTGGCAACACTCCGCGTTCATCGATCACATGCATGCGCACGCGGATTACCTGGACGAACTCGACTACGCACTCGATGACGGCGACCTCGAGCGGGCCAAGATACCGGCCTACTGGCTGTCGCGGCACAAGACGGTGGGCGGCCTACCGAAAGAGCTGCAGCCGTACCTGAAGGGCATGCGCAAGGCGGCACGGGACGTCGGCGCCGCGGACGATCTCGACACGGCGAAGGCGGCGGCGAAGCGCGTCGCCTCGGCCTGCCGGGCCTGTCACAAGGCAGCCGGCGTCAGCGTCCAGTAGTAAAAAAGGTGAAAAAGGTGTCAGGTTTATTTTTTATGTTTTGTATTTTAAGTAAAAAATAAACCTGACACCTTTTCCTGACAGGACACCCCTTTTCACCTTCACCGTCCGCCAGTACCGGTGCCGTGCAACCGGGGCGGGCCGATCCCCGCCCCGGCGCAGGGCTATCCCGCTCAGGGCTTGAAGCGCAGGGCGTCGAACGTGGCGCAGAAGTTCACGACGTTGCCGCTGATGTCCGTCAACTCGAGATGGCCCACGGCATCGTACGAGTTGCCGGACTTCGACAGGCGGATGTTGGAGTCGATGACCATCGTGCGCCAGAGCAACCCGTTCGGGTCGAATTCCATGAACGTATGCCGTTCCTTGTAACGGTAGTTGCCGGTCTGCTTCCAGCTGCCGAAGCCGGTGCTGCGTACCGACGGCGCCGAGCGCGACGCGTACTCGTTCATCGTGCCGCCCTCGTGGAACGAGGCCAGCGCCGGGAACGGGTTCGGGCCGAAGGTGATCGGCTCTGCGGTCTCGCAATCCGGCACGTTGTTGCGCACGGTCATCACGAACTGCCAGGTGCCGACCAGCGACGGCGGATATCCCGCCCCCGTCGCGCCGGCGGATCCGGCCAGCACGGTGCCGAGGACGAGCAGGGCACCGACCGCGGTGCCGAGGACGAGCTTGTTGCGTGTGTTCATGCGGTTCTCCTGCTGTGTGGATGGGCTCCGCAACGGATTGCGGAGCACCGATCCTCACGCGGGAGCCGGCGCGGCGACATGGAGCCGGGCTGCAGATGCCCTGTAGTTTTTCTGCAGCCGGCCTGTCCCCGTCAGGTCGTACCGAGATCGTCGATCAGCTGCAGCGCCTGCTTGTGGAATAACGGGATATTCGGCGACAGCGTGTTCCGCCAGGCGGCACGCTTCGCCAGGTCGAGCGCCTTCGCCGTGTTGCCCGCGTCCTTGCTGGCGACCGCCGACCAGTACAACACGATCGGGTCGAGCTGATTGGCCTGTGCGAGCTCGGCCGCCGATGCCGCGGGATCGCCGTTCATCGCCGCGACGTAGCCGGCCAGTTCGTGGATGCGGCGCTTCTCGAACGTCGTGCCGTGCGCCTCCGCCGCGGCCTTGTACTTGTCCGCCCTCGCGGCGGCTTCGTCGGCATCGCCGGCGACGACCGCGGCGACGGCCATCTTGAACAGGTAGGACCGTTGGGACAGCGCGTCGTTGGCCGCGCCCAGGTTCGCCTGCTGCCGATGCTGCAGCGCCAGCTCGTAGTGTTCCTCGGCCTTCGCCGGCTCGCCGGCGACCGCCATGATGTCGCCCATGTACTCGTGGGTCCCGCCCTGTGCCGCCTCGTTACCGGCTGCTACGGAGCTCGCGAGCATCTTGTCGCAGGCGGCCATCGCCGCGTCGGTGTCGCCGGCGAACAGCTGCGCGACGACCGACTGGAACAGCGCGCCCTGCCGCTCCGCGTAGTTGCGCGCAGCCGCAAGTTGCTTATCGCTGGTCGCGAGCGCCTGGCCGGTATCGCCCTTCAGGTCATAGTTCCTCGCGATCCCGGCGAAGGAATTGACGAAGTGCGGGTCCAGGTCGAGCGCCCTTTGATAATTCTGGATGGACGCGTCGTAGTCGCCCATCTCCATCAGCAGCTCCGCGTAGGAGTCGTACGGATTCGGCTCGTTCGGGACCAGCGAGATGTAGCGCTCGAAAGCGGTCTTCGCGCTGTCCAGATCGTCGATGGCCCGCCAGGCGTAGCCGAGCGTGTTGTAGGCCGGTGCAAATTCGGGGTTGATCGCGGTCGCTTGCTCGAGTTGCGCGACGACGCCCTCGAAATCCTGTTGTCCGAACAGGAACGCGGCCAGCGCATTGTGCGCGCGCTCGTCGCCCGGATAGGCCGCCACCAGTTTCTCCAGCGCCGCGCGCTGGCCGGCGATGTCGTTGTCCGCCCCCGCGGCGACGGCCGCGATGAACAGTTGCTCGCCATCCGACGCCCCGGGCGCCGCGGCCTTCGCCTTTTCGACGGCTGCGAAGAAATCGGCGGCGATCTGCGAGGATTGCGACGACATCGCCCAGGCCATCGCGAAGTCCGGATCCGCGGCGGCGGCTTCCTCGAACGCGGCATGCGCGTCCCGGACCTGCAGGTTGTCGAGCAGCGCGAGGCCCTTGTTGTAGGCGGCGCGGGCCTCGGCCGACGCCGTCGTCACGGGGATCTTCGCGGCCGCGGCGGGGGCGGCTGATTTGGCCGGCTCGCCGGCAGGCTTGTCGCTGCAGGCGGCGACGACGAGTAATAGCGTGCAGGCCGCCAGCGGGCCGAGAACGGACAGACGGAGTTTGCTGGTCACGATTCGCTCCTTGTTGGTTCTTGTACGGGATCGTGCGTATCGGCGGCCACGGGCCGCATGGAAGGCTGCGATTATACGTGGCCGGGCATGTCCGCCTTATGCGTTAATCGAACAAGGGTTTTCGATATAAAAAAGGCCCGGCGCAGGCCGGGCCTCTTGCTTCGATAAGCCGGAACTACTTGGGCATTGCGCTGCCGCGCACTTCCCAGATGTAGTCTTCGTGCGAGTCGCAGATCTGCGTGTACAACATGTCGAGCTGATTGTCCTGCAGCTCGTTGACGAGTTCCGTGCGGGCCGCCATCAGCGAGGCGATGTCCTTGGCGCGCATCGTCGCCACGCGCCGGATATGACCGCCGACGACGTGCTCCAGGTAGCCCCACGACGTCAGCTTGCCGTCGGCGACCATCTTGTCGAAGAGCGGCGCATACAACGCCTTGACAATGGCATCGGCCTGCCCTTCGCGGGCGTCGCAGACGTAGTACGTCGAGAACACGGCCGTACCCATGTCTTTCGAAGTCGCATTGCCCAGCTCGGTGTGCCAGATGTAATCCTCGTGCGCATTGCAGATCGCGCCGAATTCGGCGTCCAGCTTCTTGTTCTTCGCCTCGGCCTGGGGATAGATCTTCTGCTCGGCATCGAGCAGCGCCTGGATGGACGGCGCGACGGTGAACATACCGCGGCGCCACTTGCCGCCGGTGTTGTGCGCCCAGTAGCTGTAGTTGGAGATCGTGCCGTCGGCGACGGCGGCATCGAGGATCGGCGCATAAAGCGTCTTGAAGATCTCGTCGGCGCGATCCTGCCGGGTCGTATCGCAATACATGTACGTTGCGTACACGAACATGCCTGCGGGTTCATCGGCTGCGCGTGCTACGCCCGTAATGGACAGCAACAGGCAACCCTGGAGCAAAAACGCTCCCTTCAACAGTCGTTTCATTGTGAATTCTCCCTATCCGGGCTTCATACTGGCCCGGTTGCAGTGACGGCATTATAGACCTGCTATCGACGCTATTCGAACATCCGCCATTCCGGCATGTAAGAAAGGCCGAGATTGACGATGCGCGTGATGAGCGCTTCGTAGCTAATGCCGATCGTTTCGGCGGACTCGGCGAGGTCCTCGCCGTAGGTAATCGCCGGGTGCGCGTTTGCTTCCAGCAGGAATACCTTGCCGTCCGGTCGCATGCGCAGGTCCATGCGCGCGTAACCGGTGAGGTGCAACGCGCGATAGATGCGCTTGGCGAGCCGCGCGAGGCGCTTTAGCTCGGCGTCGTCGAGTCCCTGCGCCGGCCCGGTCGTGATGCCGTACTTGTTCTGGTACTTGCGGTCGAATTTGACCTTATCCGTGGCGATGCCCGCCTGCGCCTCGGACAGCGTGCCGAAGTTCATCTCCCAGACCGGCAGCGTCGTCAGCCGCGTGTTGCCGAGCACGCCGATGTAAAGTTCGCGGCCCTCGATGTATTCCTCGACCAGCGCGTCGCTCTGCACGCGGCCGTGGATGAACTCCACGCGCTCGCGCAGGCTCGCCATGTCCTCGACGATCGAGGCCTGCGCGATGCCGCGCGAGGCGTCCATCGTCGCCGACTTCACGAACAGTGGGAATGCCAGCTTGTTCGGCTCGACGAAGCGGCGGCCAAACGGGAACAGCCGGAACGCCGGCGTCGCCACCTTGTGCCAGGCCAGGACCTTCTTCGTCAGCACCTTGTCGCGCGACAGCATCAGGCCGCGCGGATTACAGCCCGTATAGGGCTGGCGGATCATCTCGAGGTAGGCGACGACGTAATGGTCGTAGTCGGG
>Ga0210095_1000018_pt1 | contig 76504 bp, 57 predicted proteins | sample China_Galinas_PW_FD_184861 | JGI IMG/M metagenome (GOLD analysis project Ga0210095, IMG submission 184861) | Wetland microbial communities from San Francisco Bay, California, USA, that impact long-term carbon sequestration - China_Galinas_PWA_D1... | ecosystem: Environmental > Aquatic > Marine >...
GGCCCGATCGCCGCCTGGAGTTTCTTCGGGTCGAGAGAGTGTTTGGTTAACTCCTTGTTCTGGGGCGCACTGATCTTGTCGCCCAGATCCGGTCCGGGCTTGTCGATCTTGTCGCGAATATCGACCTGGGCTTGCGCGCTTGCGGCACACAGCAGCATCAGACTAATGATCGTGCATCGGTACATCGTGGTCCCCTCCCGGTTCTCGCTGTACTCAGTCGAGCGGGAATTCTCTCTCCCTAACCTCACTGGAAGTTTAGGCGAAAAAGTCCACGATCGCCTATCCTGGCGGCGGAGATTCATGGCTCCTCCCCACGGGAGTTGCGAGTGCGAGCGATCCCTGCCCGAAAATTATTCGAATTGAATCTGCACTATACCTTTTGTTATCTGAACGCAGAATTAGCAGCTTTCGGGCCGCCGGCAATTTTTCGAGAGATTAACCCGAAGGATAGGAAATTCTATCGCTTCGTTAACCCCCGGAGAACGAAAAAGGGCCGTTGGGTCCTGGTGCGGAGGCCAAATAGGCGGGCGCTGTGTGTCGCTCATGTCGTCACGCTATGAGGTGTCGGCTGCATCGGCGGCTTTGCAAGGCGGAACGCGATTCGCAGAAATCGGTGCAGGCAATATCCGGTGCCGGGTGGTAGGTGAGGGGATTGGTCTCGCCTTTGGGCCAAGGCGGATCGACTTCGTAAACCTTCTGAATCAGCCGTGCCCAGCCGGCCTTGCGTTGCGCGCGGCTGGCGACTCGTCGATGACGACGGAGGCCGGTGTGTTGTTGTTCCGTTCGGCTGTTCTTCTCACGCCGCGCGAGCGGTTGGAATAGTAGCCGTAGCAGCGAACGACATGTTCGTATTTGTCGGGGATGTGGTTCATGAGTAGCCGCAGCCACTTTAGGGCTGGCATGAGCTGGTAGTTGCGTTTCAACATCGCATGCAGTCTGGAGCGGTAGATGACCGTGCCGGAATTGCCGTCGTAGCGCATCTTTGCGAGAGCGAACGGGCGACGAATCATGTAGCGGGCAAGGCGTTGCCGGCCCTTGGCGTCGGCGGCATTGCTGCAGATCCGGTTGTGCACCGGACGTCCCGGTAACTGGTTGAACAATTGAACCAACTCAAACACTTAGCGTTCTGCAAATCCGTGTGTCGGTGGTTCGATTCTGCCCCTGGCCACGAATTTTCAACCGGGCTCCTTCATGCCCCTCAGTCAAAGAGCTTCCCGCCAACGCGATCCGAAGGCGGGAAGCCGATAAAAGTCACGAAGTTTGAAAGTAACCAGTAAGACATCAATTTCAGTTATTCGGTGCGCCGCTCGCTATCCACGCTTTGATCAGGTCGATCGTCGCCTGATCGAGGAACGGACCGCCGAGAGGCATCCTCGAACCCTGGATACCGGCAGTTCCCTCGAGCTTTTGGATCAGGTAGCTATTGGCGGGATCATTCGGCTTGACGCGCAACAGCGCCGGGACTTCGATGCTCGGAACGTTGACGACACTGGCAAAGCTGTTGCCCGCTGTCAGGTTTTGCGACTCCGGCAACGCACCCGTCGGCGGGTTGCTGCCGTTATGGCATCCCGAGCAGACGGGCGTGAATACGAGGCCCTGGATCTGGGCCAGACTGACGGCCGGCGTGCCATTCGCGATGGTCACGGCAACCTCGGCCGACACGCCGACGTTGCTGTCCACGTCTGTTGCGACAGCGTGCAACAGGGCCGTGCCGTTACCGAACAGTGTCGTGTCCCACTCCACCGAATAGGGAGCGGCGTCGTCGGTCTCGAATACAGCGTCGTCGACAAGAAAGTCGACTCTGGCGACTGCGATACTGGAAGTCACGGCGGCCGTTACAGTTGTCGTCGCGCGGACTTCCCCCGGCGTAGGATCTGTTATCGTTACGATCGGCGGTTGATTCAGCAGCGGTGGATTCGTGCCTCGATCCAGGCGCCCGAACGTCCCGTTGACCTCGTCGACACCACCAGCCGCATAGAACAGCGTCGTATGCGGTTGATTGTTCATGTCGTTGCCGAAGGCGATACCGTGCAGTCCGGGCACGAACAAGGGTACTGCACGCGCATCAGTCAATGTCGCCGAGAACTGACCCGTCGAAAAGCCGAACGCGTTGATACGTCCATCGCCGAGGTTGGCAACCAGCAGGCGATTACTGAGCATGCCAAAGTCGACCGGTGTAAGCGCCATGCCCCAGGGAGCGTCGAGCAAGCCGCCCTCTGCAATCAGCTGTCGGCGTAGCCGGCCGTTGGTGTCATAGACAACGACTCGCCCCAGGCCGGCGCCGCGTTCGCTGTCACGAATGTCTGCAGCGGAACGCCGTGCATAACTGACATAAATCTCCGGTGAACGATCGGCGCCGGTGTCGAGGGCCTGGATGCCAAACGGTGCGAAACCGGCTGGCAGATCGGGATCGGTGAAGCTGAATTGCGTGGCCGTCGGCGGTTGCAGGGAAAAGTCGGCGTCGAATACGTCAATCCTGCTATTCGAGAAGTCGGCGGCGTACAAAAAGTTGCTGGTGCCGACGCCGGCGACAGCCAGTCCGGTGTACTCCGAGGTCGGGTCGTCATAGACGACGACCGCCTCATTGGGGTTCACGGCCGGGGACCAGCCGGCGACCGATCCGCGTTTGCCGACAAAGAGAAATCTTGCCGGGCCGCTTGCGTCGGCGTTGCCGATGACGAAATCCAGGCTCGAATTCGCGACAATGCCCGTAGGCTCGAACGCCGCGCCATCCCCGCGCGGTGGAAATGTTACCGCGCGCGGACTGGACGCTGGCTGCGGTCGTCCGTTGCCGTCGTAGAGAGTCGCCTGATTGCTACCCTCGTTTGCAATCCAGGCGGTCGAAGTGCCGCTCACGGCGACGCCCCAGGGATTGATCAGGCGCGGGTCCACGATCATTTCCGAGGCGTCGTCCGCAGTCAGCGACGTATTGAAGAATACGGCGGGCCCGACTATCTCGAGCGTTGCCGTGCTGGTGGCAGATTGTCCTCCGGAGGAAGACCGGCCCCCCGATCCGCCATGGCAAGTCAGCGTATAGGCCACAGCGCCGACGGCGTTCGGGCTTACGGTCAGCGTGCCTGTCGCAGGCTCCGGTCCGGACCAAGCGCCGGTCGCGTCGCAGGTCGCGCCCGCGGTCACGGTCCAACTGAGTTCGGCGCTTTCGCCGAGTGAAATGCTCGCCGGTTGTACGGCGAGCGTGATCATGGGCGGCGCGCCTGCGTCGGAAGACGAGTTAGAGCCGCCGCAGGCGGCAACTAGCAGCAAGCCCAGCGACGTTATTGCGCGCGAGAAAACGGCCAAGGCCGTCGCAGGAAATCCTGGATTAGAGGTGTACATCGAATTGCTCCAGACGCGGATTGCGCGTCAACAGTGAAGGTGTGGGATCGAAAAGAAGGTTTATTCAGGCAGCTCGATTCCGGATCCGCCCATTGCGACCGGCATGTCCCTGAACTTCGGCAGGCCATCGAATACGCGCAGCTCGCTTTCCTGGTAATTCACGTGGACGTCAGGTTCGAAGACCAGTTGCGGAATCACTGCTGCGTAGACATCGACCAGACCAAGGGCCGGGTGCTCGGTAAACAGATGTGCGCCGCAGTTCGTGCACCACTTGCGCAGGCTGCTGCTGGTTTTGCTGTACGCGCCGATCTTTTCGTTGCCTCGCGCAATTTCGACGGCCGCCGGTGTCCACAGGGTGAACGCGTTGACCGGCGAGGCAGACCAGTGGCGGCAGGATCGGCAATGACAGTAACCCATCGCAACAGGCTGGCCGACGGCGACGAGTTCCACGGCGCCGCAAAAGCAACTGCCGCTATACGTATCGTAGTTTTTCATGGCGCGGCTCGATTCCATGCCGACGACGTGAGCCGCTGTTCGGCAAGCCGCTGGATCGATTCGAGGCCGGACTTGTAAATTCCGTCCAGTGCCGTCGCCGCCTCGTCCACTTTCCCGGCGTCAGGTGAATAGGTACCGTTCCAGGTCACGGTCGATTGACTCTCGCCGCTCGCCGTCACCCGGATAGTTGACGAATAGCCAGTGACGGGTAATGGGCTCGACACGAAGACGTAGGAGTAGAAGTGCTCGCTATCGCTGCGCGCCGTCTGGCGCTCCACGAAGACGGCCTTGCCGTCCCGGGTCACGAGCGTACGAGTGGGCGGAGTTTTGCCATCCTCGGTGCATGTGCCGACGGGCGGCAACCATCTCTCGATCGCGCAAAACGAGCCCATCATGTCCCAGATCTCCGCCGGCGTACCCTGAACGACCACGCTGCGGGATACGGATGCGGGAGACTCCACGGTCGCCGCCGCGCTGAGGCAAGTGCCGAGCAAAATCAGCAATGCCAGGGCACCTGCATTGATACAGAAGGGGAGGAATTTGAGGCCGGGCTTGCCCGGAGCCACGGAAAACTGAATAGAGCGCATGACATGGTCCTTGCAGTAAGCGGCAGCGGAAATCGCCGCCGGTGACGAAAGCCTCACAGACTCCCCCGGGTACCACTAGTGCAGGATCTGAACTGGCGCAGTACAGAAATAGAACTATCTAATGCGTGCCCACAGGAATACGCTTGGCTTCCCCGCAGGCCACGCAGGAGGCTTAGAAATGACGCAGGGCAGCTATGGTCAGTTTTGTCCGGTTGCGATGGCGGCCGAGATTCTGTGTACGCGATGGACTGTCATCGTTTTGCGCGAACTGATCGCCGGTTCGACGCGGTTCAACGATCTGCGCCGAGGCGTGCCGCGAATGTCGCCGGCCTTGCTTTCGCAACGCCTGAAACAGCTCGAACAGGCGGGCGTCGTATCGCGCAGCAAGGTTCGCGGCGAGCCCAGCGTCTACGAGTATCAATTGACCCGGTCGGGTCGCGATTTGCAGCCACTCATCGAGGGCTTTGGCGTATGGGGGCAGCGCTGGGTGGAGACGAAGGCGACGCTGCAGAACACGGATCCGCAACTTCTGATGTGGGATATGCGACGTAACCTAAATCTTTCACCGATGCCGACGTCCAGACAGACTATCCAGTTTGTCTATCCTGAAGCCGCACGACTGCACGGCACTTGGTGGCTGATAGTCGCTCCTCGAGCCGAGGTCGATTTGTGTTCCATAGATCCGGGTTACGAAGTCGATCTGTGCGTATTGAGCGATCTGAAAACGATGACTGCAATCTGGATGGGTCTGGAAACCGTGAGCAGGGCCGTTCGGGATCGTCGCGTGCGTTTCAGCGGTAACGAGAAGCTGGCAGCCACCATGCAGGCCTGGCTCGGCTTGAGTCCGTTCGCCAAAGAGCGCAAACGAGCAGCGTAATTAGCACGAGCCGCCGTTACACGTGACGCCATCTTCCCGGGACCAGAATGACCGCATGTCACCAGGCGGGTCATTGAAACCCAAGCCTCGCAAGCGTCGTCGATATGCGCAGTCGCATTGCAGCGGGCTTGATCGGAAAGGCCCGGAAGAATATCTCACTCGAGAGACCAGGATTGCGCTCCTGGGCGTTCGCTGCCCACTCTCGTGCAAGCTCCTCGTTACCAGCCAGCGCGTGAGCCACCGCGGCAATGACGGCCATTAACACGTGCGCGCCGGGCGAGCGCGCCGCGCGTTCTGCCCAGCTGGCTGCCTCGATATCCTCGCCCTCGGCCATATGGCTAAAGGCGCGCGTCCCCAGCATGGCGTAAAACAGGGGATCGAGCGGACTCAGCCGCTGCGCGAAGTCGACATGCTGGCGCCCCTCGAGCCCTTGCCCGGAGAGCGTTTCCATCAGCGCGCGCGCGTAGAGTCCCTGGGCATAGTTGGGGCTCAGCGTCGTGGCGCGCTCCAGCCATGCCAGGCTGCTCTCGAGATCTCCCGCCAGCCAGAAACTGCGTCCCATTGTGAAGTTGACGAAGGGATCGAGAGGATCGAGTTGGAGTCCGCGCTCGGCGCAGCGGCGGGCCATGACGGTCTCGCCGGCAACGTCGTCGCTCTGGTGCATGAATGCCGTCTGGAAGTGTGAAAAAGAAAGGCCGGCGTGGGCCCGCGCGAAATCCGGGTCGATCTTGGTCGCCCGCTCGAACAGTGCCGCAGCCGCAGCGTTGTCCACGCGGTTGAAGCGATACATATGCTGAAGGCCAAGATGGTAGGCCGACCAGGCGTCAAGGTTATCGGGCACGAGCAGACGTGCCTTGGTGGCTTCGTGCAGCGGAATCTGGAGTTCGATAGCGGTTAGAACTCCCGACCGAATCGCGTCGCGTACGGAGTGCACATCGTCAATCGAACCCGCATAACGTTCCGCCCAGATGACGCTGTCGTCGGCTATATGGGCCAGCTCCACGGTAACAACGAGCTTGCGGCCAATCGTCTCGACGGTGCCTGTCAGGCAATAGCGGACACCCAGCAGATTTCCGACGTCCATCATGGCCAAGTCGGCTCCGCGAAGGCGGAAAGAGGAGCCCCGGGCCGTTACGAGTATCCACCGAAGGCGCGCCAATTCCGTGATCAACTCATGAGGTATGGCCTCAGCAAACATCGCGTACCGCTCGGCATGTCCCATGAACTGAAATGGCAGGACGGCGATCGAAGGTTGCGACTCTGCAGTTAGCCTCGGCGGCGGCATCGTGGCAGCGGCCGTCACCTCCTGACCAAGGGGCACGGCTGCGGCGACCGGTGGCACCGAGCGCGTCACCTGTACATTGGCGACAAACCGGAATCCTCGTCCATGAATGGTACGGATCAATCGCTGCGACTTGCCATCGTCGCCCAACGCGTGGCGCGCCGATTTCACGGCGCCATACAGGGCGTCGTCAGTGACGACGCGCCCTTCCCATAGCTTTTCGAGGAGTTCGTGGCGCGAAACGAGCCGGTCAGCGTTTTGAACCAGGTAGGCCAGCAGTGCAAATATCCGCGGCTCGAGCGGCCGGCGTTGTCCGTCAGCCCGTAGCTCGGCCTTGCTCAGATCCAGTTCGAATTTCCCAAACCGATAGATCATGGCAGTGAGCATAGAACTGTCTGGGCAGATTGCACAGAAATCTTCAGGAAACCTCCAGAGTTTCCACAAGCTTCGGGTGGTCGCCCGGCGTTAAAAAGCCAGCATTGCCCGTTGGGTGATCGATTGGCGGGGAGCCGCGCGAGGAGAAGACAATTATGCGACCAATTGACCAGTTCATCGCCTCGTCGTGCGTCGCCTTATCGATACTCGGTGTGCTCGCTGCGTGCGGCCAATCCAGCGACAGCACCGCATCCGTGGCGACCTCGTCGGCGCCCGTAGAACCGACCGAGTCCACCGGGCACGTCATTGCAGGCGAGGTCTTCTCGTTCGAGACCGGAATGATCGATGGAGCCAGGATTCTCATAAGCGCGGTGGACGACGATGGACAGCACTGGTCATACCTGTCGGACAGCTCGCATGATGCATTACCGGTGTCGGATGGAATCGGTCAATTTGCCGCGGGAGCGACGCTGCCGTATCCCGCATCGATCACCGTCCTTGCGGAACGTGAGGGTTTCGTGCAGCCCTGCGGGATAAGGCAGAACGTCGATGCAGACGTCGACGTCCGGGTCGAAATGGTGCCAGTTTCCTCACTGGATACGATGTATCCACCCCATCCGCAGTTGAGCGGTGAACCGTCAGTGACCGGACTCATTATCGACGCCACGGGGGAGGGTAGGTCACCCGTTGCGGGAGTGACGGTCCGCGTCGAAGAGTCCCTGCCGATTTTTGGGGCGGCCGTCCTTCAACACCACGCTGAGGAACCGGCCGTCCTCCGCGTCGCCACGACCATGAGCGATCGCGGCGGCGGATTCTTTCTTTGCAACCTGGGCCCGGCTGTCTACTTCTGGGTCAGCAAGGCCGGATACCAAAACCTGACGATCGGCCCTGTCGATGCGTCGAAGTCTCAGTTTCTGGAGTTCCAGCTGGAGCAAGCCCTGCCGGCGCCGCCCGGAACGCAGCTCGCGTTTGTGCGGGATGGGCAGATCTACCGGGTGAACTCGGACGGTACCGGCGTGGTCCGGCTGTCCGATGGGCCAGGGGACGCCAGCCCGGCCTGGTCTCCCGACGGCAGCCGTATTGCGTTCACCAGAAAGAATGAGGGCTCAACGGACATTTACGTCATGGACGCGGATGGCTCGAACCTCGTTCGGCGCACGAATGGCAATACCAACGATGCGCCGAGCTGGTCCCCCGATGGGGCATGGATCGTGTTTGCAGGGTACGCGCACGGCGGCAGCATGGATGTGTACCGGGTGAGAGCAGACGTTGACGATACGAGCCCAATTTCCATCATCGCTCGACCTGGGTACGATGCACAGCCCGCCTGGTCCCCCGATGGGGTGCGGATCGCCTTCGTAAGCGACTGGGAAGCGTACGATTTCACAAGCGACATCTTCATCACGGATGCGTCTGGCTCTGCGATCACGCAAGTGACGGCCGGGTTCGGTTTCGGCAGCTCGTTGATCGAGTACTATCAGCCCGCCTGGTCGCCAGACGGCCAGAAATTCGCGGCCGTAACCTGCCACCACGCCTATGTGACGTGCGAAACCAGCACGATTTCGGTGTTGAACGCTGACGGATCCGGGGTCGTGCAGCTGGCGGCCACGACCGGCGGCGGTGGCAGGCCGACCTGGTCGCCAGATGGAGAGCTTATTGCATTCGGGTGGAACGGGTCCATTCATTGGGTCAGTGCTGACGGAAGCTCACATGGCGTGATTGTCCACGACGGCCACAGCCCGTCGTGGCGCCAGTGAACCGCTGCGAAACGGCTCGGCGGCCCGGTATCGGATGCAAGCGGCGGGAGATTATTGCCTGTGTATCTGCAACAGCATAATCCCACTGTCGAAGACCAGGTCACGGCATTTCACTACTCGCGCCGGTGCTGGTCGGCTCCCTCCAGGTTGACGCTGGATTCCGGCAGGATTTCGGGCCTGGACCGGTAGCCGTGATGCGTGTCGGACAACCGCTTCATCAACGGCAGCACCGCGACAGCAATCACCGTGCACACCAGCGCCGCGATGCCCAGCTTGTTGAACAGACTCGTATAGATCGGCAGGCTCGCCACCGGATCGTTGGTGATCGCATCGGAGATGCTGGCGTAGGAAGCCACCACGCCGCCGAGATATTGTGAGACTCCCGAGGCGATGTAGTATGCGCCCATCATGAAGCCACCCACGCCGGCCGGCACGTAGCGCGCCACCATGGCCAGGCCGAGGCCGCTGACCAGCAGTTCGCCCAACGAGATGGCGCCGTACCCCCACACCATCAGCCAGGACGACACTCGTCCGTCGCTCGCGGCGAAGTACCCGGCGGCCCCGTAGATGAAGAAGCCCGCCGCGACGATCGCGAAACCCAGCGCGAACTTGGCGGCGATCGAGATGTCCTTGTTGCGTCGGCCCGCGGCCGTGTACAGCCATGCCAGCGGCGGGCTGAGGATGAAGATCCAGATCGGATTGAACGCCTGGAACTGGGCCGGCGACCAGTCCCAGAGGTGCCAGCCGAACAGGTTGAACGCCGGATCGACGTTGCGCAATGCGAACAGGTTCAGCGACGTCGACATCTGCTGGTAGAAAATGAAATAGAACACGGTCTGAATGGTCAGCACGAGTGCCGCGATGAGGCCGGCGCGTTCTTCGCGGCGGCCTATCGCGATCAGGTAAAGAAAAATGCCCAGCACCAGTATCCCGGCGATGTAGACGAACACGCGCGCCACACCTTCGTGCTGCAGGATGAAGGCCGAGCCGAACACTGCCGCGACGGCCAACAGCAGTACCGCGGCGAGCGTGGCGCGTTCGACCGGGCGCTCGTCGGGCTCGGAGCCGACGTGTGCCAGGGTATGCCGCATCGCGGCATAGTTGAGCAGGCCGAGCACGAGGCCCACCGCGCATACGCCGAATGCGACGTGCCACCCCAGGTCGTTAGCGTACAGAGCGTTGAAGTAGTCCTTCAACCACGGCGTCAGAAGCTGGGAAATCATCGCACCCAGGTTGACCGCCATGTAATAGATGGTGAACGCGCTGTCGATCCGCGAGTCGTCGCCCTCGTAGATCTTGCGGACCAGGTTGCCCGCGTTGGCCTTGAACAGGCCGTTGCCCACCACGATCACGCCGAGGGCGCAGAACAGGAACCATTCGCTCTGTCCCGGCACCACCATCAGCACGTAGCCCGCGGCCAGGATCATCGCGCCGAGCAGCATAGTCCGCCGGGTGCCGAGCAGCTTGTCACCGATCCAGCCGCCGATCGCCGGCGCCACGTAGATCAACGCGGCTGCAGCGCCCCAGACTACCGTCGCACGCGCGTCGGGGAAGCCCAGCCGCTGGACCATGTAATACACGATGAGCGCCTGCATGCCGTAGTAGCCGAAGCGCTCCCACATTTCGATCAGGAATACGGTCGTAAAGCTGCGGGTCTGCGAGACGGTTGTTGTTGTTTTATTCACGGTGCCACCAGCGCGAGAGTCGTATCGGAATGATGACTGTAGTCATTTGCTGCAACATTGCAAGACACGATGCTGACCGCAGACGCGGACGTCGTGCTACCTGCGGTCACAACTTTTACCCGCCATACGGGTAACACCGTATTGCGGCGTCCCCAGACCGGTTCGAATATTTGCAGGTTGTTATCGACGAGGAGATCGGCAATGAACCGGAGCAGAGCAAATATCCTGCTGTCAACCGTTCTGCTGTTGGCGGTCGGCGTCGGCGCCCACGCCCAGGACGCGCTACGCACCAGGGCTCAGGCGTTGTTTGCGCCGATCCCCCACGAAGCACCCGCCATCCCGGGCGTGGCGAGCACGCAGGCGCAGATCAATCTCGGGCGAATGCTCTACTTCGAGCCGCGGCTGTCGGAGAGCCACGCCATCTCCTGCAACTCGTGCCACATGGTCGGGCTCGGCGGCGTAGACCTGCAGGAGACCTCCATCGGCCATCACTGGCAGCGGGGCGGCCGCAATGCGCCGACGGTACTGAATGCCGTATTCAACACGGCCCAGTTCTGGGACGGCCGGGCGAAGGATCTCGAGGAGCAGGCAGGCGGCCCGCTCGTGAACCCGGTGGAAATGGGCACCACAGAGACGCACGTGGTTGAGCAACTGCGCGGCATCCCCGGCTACGTGCAGGCGTTCGGCCGGGCGTTTCCGGAATCCGGCGACCCGATCACCTTCGACAACGTCCGCAACGCCATCGCCGTGTTCGAGGCGACTCTCCTGACACCGGATGCGCCCTTTGATCGGTTTCTTGGCGGCGACGCGTCGGCTCTCAGCGACGCGCAGCGACAAGGCCTGACGCTCTTCATCGACAAGGGATGCGCCGCCTGTCACAACGGTATGAACGTGGGTGGTCGCCAATACGCGCCGTTCGGGGTCGTGGAGCGACCCGGGGCGGATATCCTGCCGCCCACCGACAAGGGGCGTTTCCAGGTTACCCAGACCGCGAGCGACGAGTACGTATTCAAGGTGCCGACACTGCGCAACATCGAGCTGACCCCGCCGTATTTCCACAGCGGCAAGGTCTGGGACCTGCGTCAAGCCGTCGGGATCATGGGTGCGAGCCAGCTGGGTGCCCAGCTCAGCGATGAGGAGATCGACCTCATCACGGATTTCCTGTTGAGCCTGACAGGCCAACAGCCAAAGGTCGTGTACCCGCTGTTACCGCCGAGCGTCGCATCGACGCCTCGCCCGACGCGTTGAGAACAGGCTGACGGGGCTGCCGGGATTTGCCGGCAGCCCGTGTATCGGCCGCCGACTGCGGTGATTGCACGCAGTGACGCCATCGGTTCGGTCACTCGATACGCTGTTCGAGATGACTGATGACGGTATCCAGGATCTTGAGGCGGGCATGGTGCTTGTCGTTGGCCTCGACGAGTATCCATGGCGCCTGCTGGGTGCTGGTGAACTGCACGACATCGTGGCCGTAGCGCTGGTACGACTCCCATAGTTCGCGATTGCGCCAATCCTCGTCGGTGAGTTTCCAGCGCTTGTAGGGCGACTCCTCGCGCTGCCTGAAGCGTGCGAGCTGCTCGTCCTTGCTGATGTGCAGCCAGAACTTCAGCAGCAGGATGCCGTGATCGACGATCTGGTGTTCGAAGTCATTAATCTCGTTGTACGCGCGACGCCACTCGTCTTCGGTCGCAAATCCTTCCGCACGTTCGACGAGCACACGCCCGTACCAGCTGCGGTCGAAAATGGCCACGTGTCCCGCGCGTGGCAGTCTGCGCCAGAACCGCCAGAGGTAATGATATGCGCGCTCTTCTTCCGTCGGTGCCGCGAACTGATGTACGCGGCAGGATCGTGCATCGAGGCTTCGCACCGCGCGCCGGATCGCGCCGCCCTTGCCGCCTGCGTCGGGGCCTTCAAAGACCAGCACGGTCGAGATTTCCTTCTCGCGGGCATGGCGCCCGAGTTCGCCGAGCCGGACCTGGCGCGCTTTGAGCGCCTCCTTGTAGTCCGCTTTCGGCACAGAGACCGACAGGTCGAGGGCATCGAATACGGTGGATGCCACGGCCGAATCCGAATCGATAAGTCGGGATGTGCCACGCTCGGTCGCCTGCGCCATCCGCTTTTCATGCAGGTCGAGATGCCGCGCCATCTCGGCCGCGATAGTCTCGCCCACCTTCAGGTGCCGATAGTTGAGATCGGTTCCTTCCACCAGGTACCAGGGTGCCCTGGCACGATTGGTACGCGTAATGATCTGTTCGGCGGTGGCGATGAAATCGTCGTAGTGTTCGTGGTTGCGCCAGTCTTCATCGTCGACCCGGTAGCTGCGTGCCGGGTCGGCCGACAACTCGTCGAGGCGCTCCTTCTGTTGCGGCCTGCTCAGGTGCATCCAGAACTTGAGGATCAGTGCCCCATCGTCCGCAAGCGTGTTTTCGAAGCGGATGATTTCACTCAACCGTTGTTCGAACTCGGGATCATCGATCTCGCGATAGACCCGGTCCAACAATGGCCGCGAATAGCGCCCGCTCAGATACAGGCCCACGCGCCCCTTTTTCGGCAGATCGCGCCAGAATCGCCAGAACCGCGGGCGACCCCGCTCCTCTTGCGTAGGCGCCAGGTAGCCGGTCGTTCGCAGCCACCGCGGGTCCATCCACTCGTTCAGAACATTGATCGTGGAGCCCTTGCCCGCACCGTCGACGCCCGCGAAATCGATCAGCACCGGAAAGGCGGCGAGTTCGAGAATCCGGTACTGCAGGGTCAGGAGCTTCGACCGCAATTCCCGCTCACGATCCTTGAATTCGGATTGTGGGACGCGCTGTCCCAGTTCCGCGGTGTCGAACATCATCGCCTCTGGCCGCCCCACAGGGTTTCGGGTCGTCGATTCTACCGCGCTGTGCGGTTTTCGACGTCAAAGGATACATCGAACGACTCAGGCGACATGCCGGTCAGTGCAGCAGCTTCGCCATACGACCGGCATCGAAGCCATCTTCGTGCCCGCCTGTTTGCGACCAAATGGCTTTATACTGCTTCGCTAAATGGTCAGAATTCTATCGTTTCTCGTTATTGCTGCGGTATCGCTCGGGCGAGCAAGCGCCGGAGAGCTGCGGCCCGCACAGGGCGAGTTCCTCGTGTCGACCGAGCAGACAGACGGCGGTATTTTTGCGCAGACCGTCATCCTGCTCCTGTCCTACGACGATGCCGGTGCAGCCGGGTTGGTCGTGAATCGTCCGACAGACGTTAAGGCGTCGGAACTCTTTTCCGAGGAGAGTCCGCTGTCTGCATACGACGGCACGATCTACTGGGGCGGGCCGGTACAGATGGATACCCTGCTGGCGCTGTCGAATACGGATCGCCCACCCGACGGCGCCGAGAAGATCCTCGACTCCGTGTACGTGGTTCCGTTCAGCGAGGACGTGATCGCCGCTCCCGGGGTACGCCTCTTCATTGGCTATACCGGATGGGCGGCGGGTCAACTGGATAGCGAACTGGCGAGAGGCAGCTGGCAGGTCGTCCCGGCTTCGGGAGATCGTGTTTTCAGCAAAGACCCCGCCGGGCTCTGGAAGCGACTGCTGCCCAGGGAAACGATTCGCGCGGGGTTGTCGAACGCACCGGAACAGTACGCTCGCCGCAAGTGGACGTATAATTGGTGATGCTTCACATCATTCAGCGAGTTCGGCTGCGGCCGGACCGGTTCCGGATCGCATGACCGAGAGGACGAGCAAATGAGCAACAAAGAGCAGCGCAGCAACAGGGAAAACCGGAAAAAGCCACTCATGACGCCGAAAGAAAAGAAGGCGGCAAAGAAGGCCAAGAAAGACGCGAAGCGGACGTTCGTGCCGCGCTGAAATCGCAAGAGCCGACAGCGCGGATAGCATCGGCCGGACGTCCGAGCCGTGCTGTCAGTACAACAGACTCGTCATGCGCCGGCGGTATTGATTTACTCGCGGGTCGTCACCCAGCAGTTCGAACACCTTCAATAACGCGCGGCGGCCGGCGTCGTCGCCGAAACTGCGATCGCCGTGCATCAGCTCGAGCAACAGCTCCAGGGCCGAATCGTAGTCCCGGTCCAGAACCTTGCGCAGAGCCAGCCGGTATCGCGCCCGCTGATTGCCGGGATCGGCCGCGAGCTCCGCCTCCAACGCGGCTTCGTCCGGCGCCCCGGCAACCTCGCCCGCGAAAAACAGCCGGCTGCGCAGGCCGCTGACTTCCGGCTTGCGCTGCTCGTCCGCCGGCAGCGCGTCCAGCGTCGCTCCCGCAGCCGCGATGTCGCCGATGGCCGCCTGCGCTTCGGCAAGCGTCACGGTGAGCCGCGGGTTGTCCGGATCAATCCGGCGCGCCTCGCTCAACAAATTGATCGCGCCCTCGGCGTCCCTTGCGGCGAGCAGTTCACGCGCCTGTTCCACGCGCGCATCCGATTCGCGCGGCAGGTGCCGATCGAGAAACTCGCGGACCGCCCGCTCCGGCAGCGCGCCCAGGAACTCGTCCACGGGCCGGCCGTCGCGGAACAGCTTGACGTTCGGGATGCTGCGGATGCCGAAGCGGGCAGCGATCTCCTGTTCCTGCTCGGTGTTCAGCTTGCCCAACAGGAACCTGCCCCCGTATTCGGCGGCCAGTTTGGCGAGCACCGGCATCAGTACTTGGCACGGCTGGCACCAGCCGGCCCAGAAGTCCAGCAGCACGGGGACTTTGAACGAGGTCTCCATCACGCCCTGGAAATTGTCCCGGGTGACGTCGACGATAAATGGCGAATCGGTCATAGGTGATCTTCTCGAGTCCTGCCGCCGCACTCGGCGGCCGCTATTCGCCGCGCGGCGGCAAACCAGTGTGCTGCGTGAGCGCGCGCCCGAGCCGGATGCGTTTCTCGTGCGCTTCTTTCGTGTTCTTGCGCCGCGCCGCGACGTATCGCGCATCGCGCGGCTGGCGTTCCGGCACGAGCTTGCCGGGCCCCTCGCCGATCAGCCTCTCGAGATGCATGTCTCGCAGCGCCTTCCGGATCAGCGGCCAGTTCACGGGATCGTGGTAGCGCAGCAGCGCCTTGTGCAAGCGGCGTTGTGACAGGCTCCTCGCTACGATCACTTGGTCGCTCTTGTACGTAACGCGCCGCAGCGGATTCCTGCCCGAATGGTACATTGCGGTCGCAGATGCCATCGGGGTCGGCAGGAAGGCCTGCACCTGGTCGGCGAGGAACCCGTTCTCCTTGAGCCACAGGGCGAGGTTCACCATGTCGAGATCGGTGGTTCCCGGGTGCGCCGCGATGAAGTAGGGGATCAGGTACTGTTCCTTGCCGGCCTCTGCCGAGAATTTCTCGAACAGCTTCCTGAAGCGATCGTAGGCGCCAATGCCCGGCTTCATCATCTTGTCCAGCGGGCCCTGTTCCGTGTGTTCCGGCGCGATCTTCAGGTAGCCGCCGACATGGTGGGTGACGAGCTCCTTCACGTATTCTTCGTCTTCGACGGCAAGGTCGTAGCGCAATCCGGATGCGATGAGCACCTTCTTTATGCCCGGTAGCCGGCGCGCCTTCCGGTACAGGCCGGTCAGCGCGGAGTGGTCGGTGTTCAGGTTGCTGCAGATGCCGGGGAACACGCAACTCGGCCGCCGGCACGCAGCTTCGATCCGTTTGCTTTTGCAGGCGAGGCGATACATGTTCGCGGTGGGCCCGCCGAGGTCCGAGATGACGCCCGTGAATCCCGGCACCGTGTCGCGTATCTTGCCGATCTCCTCGAGGATCGACTCCTCCGAGCGGTTCTGGATGATGCGCCCCTCGTGTTCGGTGATCGAACAGAACGTGCAGCCGCCGAAGCAGCCGCGCATGATGTTCACCGAGAATCGGATCATCTCGTACGCGGGGATCTTCGCATCGCCGTAGGCCGGATGGGGCACGCGCGCGAACGGCAGCCCGTAAACGTAGTCCATTTCGGCCGTCGTCAGCGGCATTGCCGGCGGATTCAGCCACAGCTCCTGTTTGCCGTGCGCCTGCACGAGCGCACGCGCATTGCCCGGATTCGTCTCCAGGTGCAGGATGCGGCTCGCGTGGGCGTAGAGCACGCGATCGTTACGCAGCTTTTCGAATGACGGCAGCCGGATCACCGAGCGGCTGCGATTCCGGCGCGCATCCGGCACGAAACGGAGAACGTTGCGGCCGGTACCTTCTTCGTCCGGTTCCCGGCTCGCACAGGCCGCCGTTTGCGGGTTCGTGTACGGGCTGACGATCGCTTCGACCCGGCCGGGCCGGTCGATGCGCGTCGAGTCGATTTCCCACCAGCTCTCCGGCGTGTCGCGGCGAAGAAACGCGGTACCTCGGATGTCCCGGATGGTGTCGATCGTCTCGCCGCGCGCCAGCCGGTGAGCGAGCTCGACGACGGCACGCTCGGCATTGCCGTAGACGAGCATGTCCGCGTGCGCATCCACGAGGATCGAGCGCCGTACCGTGGCATCCCAGTAGTCGTAATGCGCGATGCGCCGCAGGGATGCCTCGATCCCGCCGAGCACGATCGGCACGTCGCCGAACGCTTCGCGGCAGCGTTGCGCGTAGACGATGGAACAGCGGTCCGGCCGTTTGCCGGCCGCGCCGCCAGGCGTATAGGCATCGTCGTTGCGGACTTTCCTGTCGGCCGTGTAGCGGTTGACCATCGAGTCCATGTTGCCCGCCGCGACGCCGAAGAACAGGTTCGGCCGCCCGAGCGCCTCGAAGGCATCCTTCGAGTGCCAGTCCGGCTGCGCGACGATGCCGACGCGGAATCCCTGTGCCTCGAGCAGTCGGCCGATGACGGCCATGCCGAAGGACGGGTGGTCGACATAGGCATCGCCGGTGACGACGATCACGTCACAGGAGTCCCAACCGAGCCTGTCCATCTCCGCGCGCGACATCGGCAGGAACGGCGTCGTGCCGTAGCACTCGGCCCAGTACCTGTCGTAGCCGTAAAGAGTGGTCTGTGCGCGCATGTCTCCGCTTCGGTCCTGCCGGCCCGGTTGCCGGATGACGTCGATTATACGGCCGCGCACCGCTTGCCAGCGGCCTGTTTCAGGAGCAGAATCTCGCACCCTTTCTGCGCCGGCAGGTGCCGCTTCGGCGTGTATGTCGAACCCGTGTCTGTCCTGCGGCGCCTGCTGTGCCTTCTTTCGTGCGTCGTTCCACTGGCTCGAGACGACCGCCGCCTATGGCTTGCCGCCCCTACCGCCGCCGGCGGGGACGACCCGAGCCTTCTATTCCGACGTCGCTGTGCGCATGCAGAATTCAGTCGGAGAGGCGACCGAATATCACGCCGAGTGACAGAACCAGAACAGGGCGTTGGACGTCGAAGCTGTCTCCGCCCATGTCGACGCTCGAGTGGCTGAGCGGTATCGAAGCGTTGAGACCGAGGCGAACCCCGAAATCGTATCCGCCGACAAGCTCACCTCCGTCAAGTTGCAGACCGATACCGGCCAGTGCGACCGCGCCACTGACCCGAGAGCTTTGCTCTCCTTCACGGTCAGCATCGCCGAAGATCTGTTCCTGTTGCCAGCCCGCACCGAGCGCCAGCCAGGCGCTGACCCAGTCGTCGCGTACGTGGAGCCGTCGTTGCCACTCGATGCCAGCGCCCACCTGCGTCGTTCGGCGGTAAACGGTCGGGTCATCGCCTTGCTGCGGTTCGCCGTAGCCGCCGCTAACAGTCAGGCTTCGTTGCCAGGCCGATTCGATCCGGTTCAGCCAGGCGGCCCTGTACCGGCCCGTGATGCGTACCGTGACGTCGGGCGCCGTGACGCTGGCACCTATGGTCAACGGTGCCGATTGCCTGCCGGTCGCGGCCGCGCTGAAACCACTGGCGATCACGCGCAGTTCGCCGTAGGACGCCTCGTTGTTGAATTGCTGCACCGTCTCGAATACGACGGGCCCCCAACGCAGACCGAAGACGGCTGCGAGGTCTTGCTCCTGCCTGGCCGTCTCAACGAGCACCGGTTCCGTGTAGCCGTTTCGCCAGTCACGGCGTAACCCGATCCAGAAGTCCATAGCTCGCCGCCTGGCAACGCCATAGGCGCCGGTCGAGGCATCGAATTGACCACCGCTGGCCCACAGCGCAGCACCGCGCAGCCAGTAGCCCAGTCGCCAGTCGCCCGATTCCGGGGATATCAAATGCGTGGAATATCGTTGCGCGTCGACCCAGGCCGTCGCGTCGCTGCGACTCAAGCTCGTGTAAGGCACGATCTCGATCGTGCTGCCCGTTATCCGGTGGGATCCGTTCTGCAGGCGCTCGCCATAGATTTCGCCATAGCTGCGAATACCGAGGCCGGCACTTACCCGATTGCTTGACGAAGCGGTGGTGGAATCGACCAGGCGACGCCCGAACGATGCGGCAAGTTCGTCCGTCCTTCCCGGAGCGTCGCTATTGATCAGCGTCAGGATGCTGTGATCGACGTTGAATTCCCAGCCATCGCCGAATCCACCGCTGATAATGGTCTGCCCGGTCCGGAAATCATCGACCTGTTTGGCGCCGAGCAAATCGTTGCTCAGGCTGATCATCAGCGGCGCATCGATGCGCGGGGGCGTACTCGGCGGCAGGCCGGCAATCTCGCCGGCCAGGGCAGGGGCGATAGCCGTGATAGCCAGACCGGCTACGATCGGAATGATTCGTCGGGACACGGTTCGATTATGCGGGCAGAGCGCATTCCGAGAGCACCCAGTCTTTTACGTCCTCGAAAAATTCCGATCCGGCGTGCTCGGGCCGCTGATGGAACCAGCCGATGATCGCCATGCCCCGGACCAGCAGGAAGAGGGGCAGCATGTCGGCATCTCGCCCGGGTAGCGAGCGGATTTGACGATACCCGTCGAGCAGGGCGGTACGGAGCGTGTCGAAGTCCGGCTCGAATACGTATTCGATCAGAGCTGCCGCGATGTCGTAGACGTGCCATCCGTAGGCCGAGTCATCGAAGTCGATCAACGCCAGGTCCTCTCCGTCGTAAACGATATTCTGCGGATGCAGGTCGGTGTGGATCAGGCTGAAGTTCTCCGGTCTCTCGCCGTACGCGGCGAGTGCAAAGCGCGTGCGCTCTCTTGCCTGCAGCAACAAGTCCCGCTCGTCTCCGGACAGCTCTGCGTGTTCCCAGAAGCGGCCCCAGAGCGGCGACTCGCCCAGCAGGCCATCCAGATCGAGGCGCCGCCGCGTGAAGCCGGGTGGCTCTTGCCAACCCACTGACTGGTTGTGGATGGCGGCTGCGATCTCGCCGATTCTGCGGAAGAGGCGCCTTCGCTCCTCACTGTCGGAAGTTGCTTCCAGGTAGTCGTCCAATAGTGTGCCTTCGTGCCATGTGGTCATTCCCGCATGCCGCTGCTCGCTTGCGCCGGGGATGTCGACCAGCTCGAAGTATTGCCCCTGGCGTGTTCTTAGCGAATCCTGAACGGGTATACCCGCTTCTTTCAACGCGCTGGCCCATATCCGCTCCGAATCGAGTTCCTCGATCGAGTTGTAACCCGGCCGATGCAGCCTCAGGACATAGTCGGTGTTGTGGCCGCTAACCGATACCCTGAAGGTCACGTTCTCCGCATGCGCGATGAGTTCGACCCGGTCTGGCTCGACCGGAAAACTCTCGAGGGCCCTCAGGGCGGCGGGCATGTAACAGGATTCGAGGAGCTCCTTATCCACCCACTTCCCCGATGCATGCGTCGAAAGCATCCAGGAATTCGTCGGCGTCCTGATGGGAAAAGACGAGCGGCGGTCTGATCTTCAGGACGTTATCGAACTTCCCCGCATACGAGACCAGGAACCCCTTGTCTTTCAGCAGGTTGGACAAGTGCCCGGCGGCTGCCGCATCGGGCTCTGCCGTCTCGGTGTCCGCTATCATTTCGACGCCGATGAACAGGCCGCATCCGCGCACGTCGCCGATCGTGGCGTGCCGGGGAAGGCGGGCCTCGAGTTCGCTGGCAAGGCGCCCGCCGACCTCGGCCGCGTTCTTCAACAGATCGAGGCGTTCGATTTCATCCAATACGGCCGTGCCGACAGCGGCCTGCAAAGGACTGGACGAGAACGTATTGAAATAGTCGGTATTGGCACGGAAGGCATCCACGAAGTCCTTGCTTGCCGCTGTCGCCGCAAGCGGCAGACCGTTACCCATCGGCTTACCCATTACGATGATGTCCGGCCGGAACTCCGTGCTTTCGTATCCCCACCAACGGCCCGTTCGGGCATATCCCGATTGCACTTCATCGGCGATCACCAGGCCGCCTTCCCTGTGCACCAGGTCCGTGACCCTGGACATGAAGCCGGAGGGAATGTCCGGTAGGCCCTCGTTTGCAAATATCGAACACATGACGAGGGCCGCGAAGCCGGACCCTTCCGATTTCAGGCCCTCGATGGCCGCCGCGACCCGGGCGAGATACGCCTCGCAGAGTGCTTCCTCGCCCAGTCCCTCTTCGAGGGGCCTGAAGCGTTCGGGAAACGGAAATCCGCGAATCTCCCTGTTCCTGTTCGGCGCGCGGCCCACGCAGGTCAGCGAGCCGACAAGCTCGCTGTTGCCATGGTAGGCGGCGTCGGTACAGACGAGGCCGCGCCGGCCCGTGACGACGCGGGCTATCTGGATCGCGACCTCGTTCGCCTCGGTACCGCTGCAGCTGAATACGATGCTTTCGATGTCGTCATGATGGAGGCCCGCGAGCCGTTCGGCGAAGGCCACGATGCCTTCATGAAGATATCGGCTGTGAACGTTGAGGGTGGCCTGCTGCCTTGCCATGGCTTCGACGACGGCCGGATTGGCGTGTCCGACGCAAGGCACGTTGTTGTACATGTCGACGTAGCGGCGCCCGTCGCGGTCGAACAAATACACACCTTCGCCCCGGACGATCTCGAGCGGTGTGTCATAGAAGAGTTCTGCGCCGGAACCCAGCGCACGATCCCGACGCCGTTTCAGCGATTGCGAATCCATGCAGGCAATGCTAATCGATGCTTGACACTTGTGTAAGTGAGTAATGCTACAGTCGGTCCTTGAGCCGGTAGTAGAGCATACCCAGCGCGATAAGCTGGTTTCCCACGCTGCGCGTACCAGGTACGCGGATCGGTTTCATGCCGGCGAACAGGTCGAAGCGCTCCATCGTGCCGGCAATGGCGTCGGCCATGACTTCGCCCATCAGGTGCGTTCCGCATACGCCGTGCCCCGAATACCCCTGGCAGTAGTACACGTTACCGTCGATGCGTCCGACTGCGATGACGCGATTCAGTACGACGCCGATCTTGCCGCCCCATTCGAAATCAATACGGATGCCCTTCAGCCTGGGGTAGATCCTTTCCATCCGCGGCCGGATGTAGGCTTCGATGTTTGCCGGGTCGCGGCCGGAATAGTTGCAGGCGCCGCCATACAGTAGCCGCCGATCGGCGGACAGGCGGTAGTAATCGACTATCGTGTTGAGATCGCAGACTGCGACGTCTTCCGGGTTGATCTCGTCGGCCAGAGACTCCGGCAGCGGTTCGGTGGCGATGATGTAGCTGCCCGCGGGAAACACCAGGTTCGAGAGCTGGCGCGGCTCGAGCCGGCTGTAGGCGTTACCCGCAAGTACGACCGCATCGGCCGAGACCTGCCCGTTGGCGGTCACCACTCTCGGCTTCTTGCCATGCTCGACGTTAACGACCGGTGACTGTTCGAATATTTTCGCACCGAGGCTCGCGGCGGCCTGCGCCTCGCCGATGCAGAGGTTGAGCGGATGGAGGTGGCCGTCGCGGAAACAGGCAAATCCGCCGTGGAACGCGTCGGTCCCGAGTTTTTCTCGCGCCTGCTGCCGGTCCCAGACTTCGTAACGGTACGGAAAATTGCGTGCCGCGCGTTCGGCCGCCGCCTTTTCGATCTCGGCCATCTGCCCGGGCTTCATGGCGACTTCGACGTAACCGTCTTTCAGGTCGCAGTCGATCGCGTACTTGTCGATACGCTCGCGGATGATGTCATTGCCGCGCCAGCTCATGTCCCATACCAGGTCGGCGACCGCGTCACCGTGCTTTGCCTCGATCTTGTCGAGGCCGCGTGTGCCGTGGATGAGCTGGCCGCCGTTGCGGCCGGAGGCGCCCCAGCCGACACGGTTCGCCTCGACGACGGCGACGGAGTAGCCGCGCTCGGCCAGCGTCAGCGCCGTGGCGATGCCCGTGAACCCTGCGCCGACCACGCATACGTCGGCGTTGTGGTTACCATCGACGGCCGGATAGTCGGTCACTTCGTTGACCGTTGCCGCATAGTAGGACGATGTATGCTCCTGCTTTGTCGTTGCTTCCATTGTTCAGTCCTCGATCCGATCCGCCGGAGTTGCCGGCAGGCCACCGTCCTGTGACAGGAATTCGTCGCGCCATTCACTGCCGTTCATCTCGATCGCAGCAAAGCCTGCAAGGCAGATGAAATTGTCCCAAGTATAGAGCCGATGTCCGAGCGACCCCCAGTAGACGCAGAGAACAAGCAGCAAATACACGATCCACTTGAGGACCTGCTGGACGGTGTGGAGATCCAGCCCCGAGACGGTTTTCGTCAGGACATTCATGGTTGGATCATACTGACAGGCCAGCGAAGCTCGAATCCATGCCTACAGGCCTGGACGCAGACACGGACCAGGCTTCATATCGCCAGGAGCCGAGGGAGGGCGCTCCGGGATCAGTCGTCGCGGTTTACATGGGAGCGGCGGTATTGTGCGGGCGTCCGGCCGACATATTTCTTGAAAGCTGCATAGAATGCCGAGTTTGAATTGAAGCCGACGGCGTAGGCGATGTTCAGTATCGCTTTGTCCCGTCCATCAAGTTCGCCGAGCAGTTTGCGTGCGTACTCGATCCGGTACTGGTTCAGGAAGTCGAAGAAGCTGACGCCGAAACCGGCATTGATGACCTGTGAGAGGTGATTGATGGAACAGTCGACGATTCTCGCGAGTTTCGGGAGCGTCAGGTCGGACTGCAGGTAGACCTTTTCCGTCCGCATGATCTCCTCGAGGCGGCGCTTGTAGGCGAGTAGCTGCTTGTCGTCCAGTCCCGATTTCGCGTACTTGCGCCAGCGCTCGATGCTTCGCCTCGACTGCGGAAGAATCGCCGGCCGTGTGCTGCCCGGGACGTCGTAGTAATCCGTGATCGTCACCGCGAGATCGTCGTTGAGCGTAATGAACTCGGCACCACTATATTCGACGCCGGCCTCGACCTCGTCGCCGTCCAGGGGCATCATTCGGTACTGGAACGCTATCGCATTCCGGGCCGCAATCACATCGCCGACCAGTTCGTAACGGTGCCGGAACTCGGCAAAGAACCCATACAGGCTCGCGACCAACTCGTTGCGCGTGCGGGAAGTATGCTCCGGCACGTCGACATACAGACCATTGTTTGCGAGGTGATCCGCAACTCCCACCGGGTCCCGGTGATTCCAGGCTTCGAAATAACTGTCGACGAAGTCTGTCGAGCGCATACGTCTTCCCCACGACTCTCGTGTGCGCAATTATACATGCGCTCAGTGGCGCGCAACCCGGACGACCCGTCGGCAGTGGGCGCCGTCGAGGTTGCCGTCTGGATCAGAAGTCGGCCGGCGGCGTCGCCCGTGCCCGGGCGGGCGCCCAGAAAGGCTTCTTCATGCGCGTGCAGCGCACTACCCGGCTGTAGTGGCGCAGTTCCTTCTGGTAGTAGATTTCCGCCCACAGTTCACGGTCGAGATGCTCGGTTCGGATCATCGCGAGCGCAAGGTTGGCCTTGACAGCCGGTGACCACATGGCTGAAGTGACATACCCCACGTCGCGCTTGCAGCGCCTGCTGTCGTATATGTAGGAACCCTCGGCCGGCTTGTTGCCCTCGACGTCGAGCCGGGTCAACGTATACTTCGGGCCACGTTGCTTTTCTGCAAGCAGTGCCCTGCGACCGCTGAAGTGAGGCTTGCCGAAATCGACCAGCCAGCCCAGGTTCAGCTCGAACGGTGTCTGGTCGTGCTCGAAATTAACGGTCCGGAGCGCCTCGTTGAATTCCATCGCCGGCATAATGAAGGCCGCTTCGAGCCGTGCCATGTTGGTCGCTGCCTCACCATACGGCTGAACGCCGAGATCCGCGCCAGCGGCGTATAGCTCGTCCCACATCGGCAACGCGAGCGAAGGATCGATCCAAAGTTCGTAGCCGAGATCGCCGGTGAACCCGGTGCGGGAGACCATCAGCGTCTCGCCATGGTACGGGAACAGCCGAATATCGAACGGCTTCGCATTCTCGATGCCGTCGAGCCCCATCCTTTTTAACACTGCGCAGGAGGTCGGGCCCTGTAGCGACAGTGCGGCAATTTCGTCAGTGACGTCGCGAACGTGGACATCGTCGAAGCCGAACGCGGCCGTTTCCAGCCATGCAACGCACGGGCTGCCACAGGTCAGCATGAAATGGTCGTCACCGAGGCGGAAAATCGTGCCGTCGTCGATGAGACGTCCATCGTCGGTGCACCACAGGCAGTAGGCGACGCGGTGAAGGCCGATTTTCCTCACGTCGCGTGTTACGAGGCGATTGAGCATCGGTTCCGCGTCCCGGCCGGTGATCTCGTACTTCTGCATCGGCGTAATGTCGTAGGTACCGCACTGGTTGCGAATGCAGAAGTATTCGTACTCGGTGTCGTAGAAATACTCTGCGAACTTGTAACCGTTCCACGAGGCCCACGCCTCGCGGATGTTCAGTACCTCTTGTCGCGGATAGAATGGCGAAAGTTTCAGTCGCTCGCCGGCGTAGGGGTCTTTGCCGGACGGTTCATTCATCGTAGAAGTCATCGTCGGGTACCGTGTTTGAGCGCTTCAGATCCCTCAGAATTTCACGGGCGGCGTTTGCGCCGCAGGCGGAAGACACTCCGCCGCCCGGGTGTGTCGAGGAACCACACATGTACAGGTTCCGTACCGGCATCCGGTATTGGCCGTAGCCCGGGAACGGCCGGTTGAACAGCAGCTGGTCGATCGTCAGTTCGCCCTGGAAGATGTTGCCCTCGGTCAGCCCGATATCGTTTTCGAAGTCGTGCGGGGTACGCACTTCCGTGTGCACGATCAGGTCCTTGAATCCGGGGCTGTAGCGTTCGATCTTGTCGATCACGGTCTGGCCAAACTGGTCGCGCTTCTCGGCGGTCCACGGGCCGTCCGCGAGCGTCGGAGGGCAGTACTGGATGAAATTCGACATCCAGTGGCAGCCTCGCGGCGCGACGGTCGGGTCCCAGGCGGACGGGATCACGGACTCGATGAACGGGTCGTCCGACCAACGCCCTCGCTTCCAACAGTCGTAAGCGCGCTCCATCGTTTCCAGCGACCCGGTGAAGCCTTGCCCGCCTCGATCGAGGTAGCGGTTCTGCGGAACCCCGGTGAATCTCGGCAAGCCGGACAGCGCGATGTTGACCTTGCCCGACGAGCCGCGAATCTTGAAATTGGATGCTTTCTCGTAAACGCCGTCCGGCAGGTCGTCCCTGTTCATTATGCGCGTGAACGTGCGTTTTGCATCGAGGTTCGAGACCACGATCTTCGCACGGATTTCGTCGTCGTTCTCGAGCACCACGCCGACCGCCTTGCGACCCTTCACCAATACCTGCTTCACTCCGGCCTCGGTACGAATCTCGCCGCCGTGTTCCTTTACCGAACCGGCGATGGCCTTCGAGATCGCGCCCATTCCGCCGCGCGCCAGGCCCCAGGCGCCGATATTGCCGTCGACGTCACCCATCACGTGGTGCAGCAGTATGTATGCGGATCCGGGCGAGTACACGCCCAGCGCCGTGCCGATGATGCCGGGGCTGGCCATGGCCGCCTTGATCAGGTCGTTCTCGAAGTAATCTTCGAGGAACTCCGCTGCACTCATCGTGAAAAACCGGATGTACTCGTAGATCTCACGCTCGCCGAGCGACCAGAACTGCTTCGCCAGAAACAGGAACTCGTGCACGTCCCGGATTTTCAGCGATGTCGGATCGGGCGGCGTGCGCAATAGCGTCTTGCGGATCAGCTGCGCATAGCGTGTCAGGTCGGCCTGAAAGCGATGCATCGCATCCGCATCGTGCGGCGAATGGCGTTTCAGCTCAAGATCCGCGGCGGCCTCGTCATGATACGCGAACAGGCGCTCGTCACCGTCGCCGAAGTTGACCGTGCCCAGGTACGGCACGAGTATCAGGCCATGCCTGGTCAGATCGAGGTCGCGGTGAATCGCCTGGCGCATCATGCTGCAGACATAGGAGCAGTTCGAATACCACCAGCCCGGGTGCAGCTCGCGCGATACGGCCGCTCCGCCGATGTAGTCGTTTTTTTCGAGCACCAACACATCCAGCCCGGCTTTCGCGAGGTATGCGGCGTTGGTCAAACCGTTGTGGCCCGCGCCGATCACGATGGCGTCATACGCCTTCATCGCAGGATCTCCCGTGCGGCGTTGTGACCGGCGGCGCCGACGAGATCGCCGCCCGGGTGGCTGCCTGCGCTGCAGAGAAAGAGCCCCGGGATTGGCGTGCCGTACTGTGCCGCCTCGTAGGTCGGCCGCATCATCAGCAACTGGTCTATCGCGAACTCAGTGTGGTGCCAGTGGCCGCCGGTCACCTTGAACCGCCGTTCCAGATCGGCGGGTGTCAGGAACTCGGCATGCAGGATGTTTTCCTGCAAACCGGGAGCGTAGCGGGCAATCCGCTCGATCGTGCGCTGACAAATATGCTCCCGTGCTGCGTCCGTCCAGCCGCCCTTTAGCCGGTATGGCACATACATTACGTGGGCGGACAGGACGTGCTTGCCGTCCGGTGCCAGCGAGGCGTCGTGTAGTGTCGGCACGACCATCTCGACGACCGGCTCGGCGGAACATTCGCCGTACTTCGCATCGTCGAACGCGAATTCGATATGGTCCATCGATGGCGCAATGATCATGCGGCCGTCGGGCGCGTCGATGCCGGTGAAATGCGGCACTGCGTCCAACGCAAGGTGCAACTTTGCCACATAGCCGTCGCAGCGCAGGCGGCGAATGCGGTTCGTGAAACCGATATCCAAATATTCGACGCCGACCAGACCGAGAAAAGTGCGCTTCGGATCGATGGCCGAGACGACTGTGTCGGCCTCGATGACTTCCCCTCCCGGCAGGATGACGCCGCTTGCCGTAAGTCCGTTGCTGTTGGCAGAGATCCGAATTCGTTCGACCGGTGCGTTACAGCGGATCTCTACACCGACGCGCTCGGCAGCCTGTCGCAATGCGTCGATAAGCCCGCGAATGCCGTTTGCGGGAATGGTGTGCCGGCCGTGGGTATGTCCGGTCATCCGGTAGAGCATGACCAGTATTGCGCTGTTCGGCGATCGGGGCGCCATCTTGCCGCCGACCAGCCCATCCCAGCTCAGTGCCGCCTTGAGCAAGTCGTCGGAAAAGAACTCGTCCATGAGGTCACGTGCAGGCAGCGAAGCGATGCGCAGGAATTCCCGCATGTCCGCCTTGCCTAACCGGCGCAGGCTCAGCCCGAGGCTGGCGTAGGTCAATGCGCCGGAAAAGCCGGATGCGCCAATGCGCGGCATCGTCTTGTGCCAGAACGGTGCGAGCACATCGGCGCATCGCCGCAACAGGCGCAAGTACCTTATGTACGCCGTTGCATCCTCGTCGCCGGCACCGGTTATCGCTTCGCTGTCGATCGTGACGTGAGTACCGTCTTCGCCGAGCCCAATCGTCGGCATTGGAGCCGGATATGACTCAGAGCCGAACTGCGAAAGGTGCAGGTCGGCGGCGACCTTTTCGGAGAAGTGGTTGACCGTGTGCGCCGGCGAGACGTGAAAGCCGGGATGAAATTCGTGGGTACGAGCGAGTCCGCCCACGTCGTCGGTAGCTTCCAGCACCAGCACGCGGCGTCCACTGCGCGCAAGATATGCGGCGCAGATGAGCCCATTGTGGCCTGCTCCGACAATGATTGCGTCGTAGTGCCGCAAGACAGAGAACCTGTGCTTGTTCTACCTGTATAGGAACATACGCTATTCGCAGCACGGCGCGAGAACTTCTCCGCCTATACGCGGAGAGCAGCGCCGGATCTCCCTATAGGCCGGGAAACGCTTCAGGTCCGCTTCTGGTGTAATCGATTGCCTCATCGCCGGTCGATCGGGCACCTCATTGGCGCATGGACGAATTTTCGACTATCAATGCCTGGCTTGCCGAGCGCAAAATCCGCTACGTCGAGACGATCGTGGCCGATATGGCCGGCTTGCCGCGCGGAAAGCTGCTGCCGCGTTCCCGCCTGGCACCTGATAATTTCAAGCTGCCGATCGCGGTCTTCTGCCAGACGGTCGACGGTGCCTATTACATTGCCAAAGACAACGTCGAGGACCGGGACATGATCATGCGACCCGATCCGTCGACGCTGCGCCCGATGCCCTGGGCGTCCGAACCGACCGCCTCCGTCATCATGGACTGCTTCGACGGCGACGGGAGGGTGGTCGGCTTCGCGCCACGGGAGGTCCTGAAACGGGTGCTGGCCGAGTACGAGAAGCATGGCTGGTACCCGGTCGTCGCTCCGGAACTCGAGTTTTATCTGACCGGGCTGCCAGAGAGCCTGGCCGACGATCCGGACGCCGGACCGCCCGCAGAACCGCCTTCGCTGACCGATCCATACGGTGTCGATCGCGTCCACGACGTGTCGGAGTTCATACGGGAACTTATCGAGCACTGCCGGGCGCAGGACATCCGTGCGGGCACCATCCTGCAGGAACTCGGTCCGGGCCAGTTCGAAGTCAATCTCGATCACGGTCATCCGCTGAAGCTGGCGGACGACGTGTTTCACCTGAAGCGGACGATCAAGCGTGTGGCCAAGGCGCAGGGGATGATCGCGACCTTCCTCGCGAAGGTCGAAGCGGAGCAACCCGGCAGTGCGATGCACATTCACCAGAGCGTGTACGATGCAAAGCAGAACAACGTTTTTTCCGCCGAGGACGGCGCGCGGAGTACCCTGTTCGACGGCTACCTTGGCGGTCAGCAGCGATACCTCTCGGATGTGCTGTTGTTGTTGGCGCCGTATGCGAATTCCTACAGGCGCTTCATCAATTACGCGTCGTCGCCGGTTAACCTCGAATGGGGCATCGATAATCGCTCTGTCGGGCTCCGCATGCCGAACTCACCGCCCGAGGCGAGGCGGGTCGAGAACCGGCTGCCGGGCAGCGACGTGAACCCCTATCTCGCCATCGCAGGGACGCTGGCCTGCGGCCTGATCGGAATGATCGACAGACTGTCACCGCGGCCTGAGGTCGAAGGTTCGGCCTACAAGGTGCCGTTTGCACTACACCGGCACCTGTACGAGGCGCTCGACGCGCTACGCACGAGCAGCGAAATGCGCGCGATGCTTGGCGACGAATTCGTCGACATCTACTCGGCGGTGAAGGAACGGGAATGTCGCAACTTTCAGGAACGCATACCCGAGTGGGAGCGAACGGAGCTGCGTATCACGGTCTAGGCGCAGCCGCCGAGAACCGCGGCCTCAGTTTCTCGCAGTATCGCCAGTCGACTTGTTGCCTCCGTAGCGCTCGAACCAGCCGAGGACATAGCCGACCTTTGCCATCATATTGCTCGGCTTCTCGGCGATTTCGTGACTCGCATCGGGGATGCGCACCATCATCGACGGCACCTTGCGCAATTTCAGCGCCGTGTAGAACTGTTCGGCGTCGGAGCTCGGCGTGCGGTAATCGACCTCGCCCGTCATGACCATCGTCGGTGTCTTGACGTTGCCGGCATAGCTTATCGGCGAGCGCCGCATGTAGTTCTGCAGGTCGTTCCACGGCAGCGACCCGAACCAGTACTGCGTGCCGAATGCAGGAAGATCCGATGTCAGTACCCAGCTGTACCAGTTGATGACGGGCTTTGCGACGACGGCAGCCCGGAACCGGTCATTATGACCGACGATCCAGGCCGTCAGGACGCCACCGCCGCTACCGCCGGTCACGAACAGGCGTTGGGGATCGACGTAGCCGCGACTCAGCACCTCGTCGACGCCGGCCATGAGGTCGTCGTAATCGTGGTCGGGATAGTCGTGGTGGATCAGGTTGCCGAAATCTTCGCCGTAGCTGGTCGAGCCACGCGGGTTGATGTAGAGCACCATGTAACCTGCCGCCGCGTACAGCTGGTCCTCGGTCGAAAAGCGCGGACCATAGTTCGCGAACGGTCCGCCGTGGATCTCGAGGATCAGCGGATATTTCTTTGCCGGGTCGAAACCAGGCGGTTTCAATATCCAGCCTTCGATCGGACGATCGTCGTAGCTGGACGCAAAGTGGATCTCCTCGAGCGTGCCGAGTTCGACCTGGGCGAACAGTCCGGCATTGAGGTCGGTCAGGCGCCGCGCTTCGCCGCCGCGGACCGGCACGACCGCAACGTCGGCGGGATGCTGCGGCGAGGTCAGCGTGAATGCGACAACGCCGGCCTTCGGCGCGACGGTGTACTGCCCCTGCGAGTAGGGCCGGCCGAGATCCAGGCCGCCGACATCGCCGGCGATAACCCGGACCTTGCCGTCCAGGCCAATGTAACCGATCCGGGTCGTACCCGCGTCGTCGTACTGGAAATAGACGCCGTCGCCGCGGCTGTCCCACTGCGGCGTCTCGACGTCGCGATCGAAGCCGGCCGAAACGACCCGCGCGTTGGACCCGTCGAGATCCATGACATACAGGCGGATGATCTGGTAGCCCTGCTTGCGGTCGTCGAAGCCCGTGTAGGCGATGCGCCTGCCGTCCGGCGAGACGACCGCAGCGCCGTCCGGCCCATCCCGATCGGTCAGCGCGCGCACCTCGCCGCCTTGTGCCGGCACCGTGTAGACCTCGGAATTCAACGGCTGGTACTCGGCGTCGGCGTGCCGGTTGGCGGAGAAGATCAGGTACTTGCCGTCCGGAGTCCAGTCCAGGCTGCCGTCGTCATCGACGTCGCCGCCGGTGACCTGCCGCGGCGTGCCACCGTCGGCCGTCATCACGAACAGGTGCGTGCGACCGTGCGGCAGGTAACCCTTGCCGTCGAATCGGTACACCAGCCGGTCGATGACCCTGATATCGGGCCCCCAGTCGGCACCCTTGGGCGGCGCCGGCAACCGGGCGACCGGCTGTTCGGGAGGATCGTCTACCAACATCGCGAATGCAATGCGCTTGCCATCCGGTGAAAACTGCAATTCGCCCGGCGCATGTGTGAGCGAAGCGATCCGGGCGGTGTCGCCGCTGTCCATCCAGCGCATCCGGACCTCGGCGGTCTTGTGGCCGGCATCGTCCTTGTGCAGAACGACGTAAATCAGCCGCGAACCGTCCGGTGAGAAGCGGGGCGAGCCGGCGTCCTCGTCGGGTGGTGTCAGCGGGCGCAAGCCATTGCCGTCGGCACCGATCAGCCACAGGCTGTGCCGCTCTTCGTCGTTCAGGACGTCGTAGCCTGAACGCACGAACACGACGTGCTTGCCATCCGGTGCGATGCGGGGATCGGCAGCCCATTGCAGGTCGAAAATCTGCCCGAGTTGCAGTCGATCCGTCGCCGCGGGTTGCGGTTCGGCGTGGACGAGCGAGAAGGCAACCATCAATACGGCCGCCGCACAACGGCAAAGCCACCGTACAACGACCTGCGTTCTGTGCGAGCGAATCTGTTTCATGGCGAGCTCCCGTTCGTATTGTCTGATTGGTATGATTCGATTCAACCCGATGACGCCCGAATCCTGCGAATGACGCGGCCGGTACGGTGTTGAAGAAGGATCTCGATTCCGAACGCCGCAGCAACAATGATGACTCCGAGCGCCAGGATCAATGGCTGGTCGGTTGCCATGCGGATAACGAATGCGGCCGTGGTTCCAGCCGTTGCCACGATGGCCAGAGCGAGCGGCCATCCGCGGGCTCCTGTCTCATGCCGCAACCGGAGGTGGCCCCAGGCCACGGCCAGGTACACGAGCAGCGCTGCCAGCCCTCCCAGCGATGCCACCTGCGACAGATCGAGCACCGTGGCGAACACCAGCACCGCTGCTGCCGTGATGAAGAGTCCTTCGGGCGCGCCGTGCCACGATCGGCGGTCGAATTCGTCGGGCAATTCACCGTTCTTGCCGAGGACATAGCTGATATTGGTCGAACCGAACAGCGAAGCGTTGATGGCCGACGCGGTCGAGAACAGGGCGGCGATCGCCATGATCGTAAATCCGGCCTTGCCGAACACGGGCTCGGCGGCGACCGCCAGTGCCGTGTCCTTGTCGTTCACGATCTCGTCCACCGACAGGCTGCCGAAGGCGACCAGCGAGATCGCAACGTAAAGCACGATGACGATCCCGATTGCGATCATCAGCGCCCGAGGCAGATCTCGGGAGGGGTCGGGCATCTCGGCGGCGGCATTCGTGATCACGCCGAAGCCCGTGTACGCGAAAAAGGCGAATCCTGCCGCGGCCGGCAACGATGACGACATTGCCACCTCGTCGCGCAACAGCGACGCCGAAACTCCGAACGCGCCGCCGACAACAAACAGAGACAAAATGAAGAGCTTGGCCGCGACTATGGCGAGTTCTGCTTTACCGACCGACCCGGACCCCGCTGCATTGAGTACGGTCAGGCCCACTACCACGGCCGCAGAGAACGTTCCGGTGACCAGGGTCGATGTCGTCGACAGGCCGAATAGCGTGGCTGCGTATGACCCGAATGCCCGCGCCACCATGGCCATCCCGATCACGCCAGATACGTAGTAGAAGAGCGATAAGCCCCCGGAGAAAACTCCTTCGCCGTAGCCCCTGGTCAGGTAGTCCACGGGACCGCCGGCAGAGGGGAAACGGGCGCCCAGCCGCCCATAGGAGTAGCCGTTCAGCAGGGCCACGACTCCCCCGATGACAAAGGCAATCCACACCGATCCTCCGGCGACGGCGCCCACCTGACCGAGGAGGGCGAAAATGCCGGCTCCTACCATCGATCCGATGCCGAGCGCAGCCGCCCGAGGGACGGTCATACGAGCCGAATGAGTCGATCTACCCGTCGGATCGGCCACGGACAGAGCCTACAAAGCACCCGGGCGGCGACGGGTACACCGTTGCTTGCGGCGTTGCTGGTGCCGGCGGATATCGGGGGACGGTCCGAAGAGATACATTCTCGTTGGTGGATTGCGCGGCGGACTTCAGGAGATTCTAACGCGACCGTCACGTAGTTGCCGGGGCGGTGCCTGGCGTGCTTGCAGAATTCTCAGTGTCCCGATCGATCGGGCCTGGCTTGCCTGGTGAGGCGCTTGCCGAATCGGCGTTCGACTGTGGGAAGGTCATGCGAACGGTCGTGCCGGTACCGCCGGGCCCGGCGTCGATGGACAGGTCGCCGTGGTGGAGGGTGGTGACGTCACGAACGATGGCGAGTCCCAGGCCGCTGCCCGTCCCGCGCGCGTTGCTGGCGCGAAAGAAGCGCTCGACGACCCGGCTGCGTTCCGCGGGCGGAATGCCGACGCCGGTATCCGAGACCTCGAGCCAGGGAGAGCCGTCCCGGATGCCGCAACCGACCGTGACGCTGCCGCCGGCAGGCGTATGTGCGATGGCATTGGCCACCAGGCTCGTGGCCGCTTCCGCGAGCAACCAATCGATGCCCTGCACCGTGGCCGTACCGATCACCGCCCCGAGATCCACGTGAGCGGTCTCCGCACGGACGAGATTATCGGCCACGACGGTCTCGACGATGGACGTGAGGTCGACGTCTTCGAGCTGAAGGTTGGGGTTCGTCCGCGAATCGGCGCGCGAGAGCGTCAGGAGCTGGTGCGTGGTATGGCTCAGGCGCCGCGCGCCGTCGAGGATCCGGCCGAGGCGTTCCCGCAAGGCCGGGTCCTTCTCATTCGCCAACATGAACTCGAGCTGTGCCTGTATGCCGGCTAACGGCGTCCGCAGTTGATGGGCCGCACTGTCCATGAAACGGCGGTGGCTCGCCGCCGTCTCCTCCACGAGCAGGAACAGGCGATTGAGCGCCGCCACGAGGCTGCTGATCTCCGCCGGCACGTTGCCGACTGCAAGCTGCGTCAGGTCGTCCGGCGAGCGTGCGGCGAGCTGATTCTCGACTTCGAGCAGCGGTGTCAGCGACATGCGGACACTGAACCAGATCAGCGCGAGGATCAGGCCGAGGACGACGAGATCGGTCGTAAGGGCCGGCAGCAGGATATGCGCACGCAGCTCATCGCGCTTGTGCGTCGTTTCTCCGATCGTGACGACAACTCGCTGATGGTCGACGTAGGACTCGTAGCCGATCAGTCGGACCGGTGCGCCGTCGTAATTCGCGTCGGCCGCCGCGGGATTGTCGATCGATGCGGGCACCTCGGGGAGATTCGGGTTGCCGGCGATGATTCCGCCGTCGCGCGTGTCGACGCGAAAGAACAGCGAGTCCTGCGAGTCCGCCCTCAGCACTTCGAGGGCATCGGCCGGCAGACGCAGCTTCAGCTGTCCGTCGGGGTCGCGTTGGATGTGCGCCGCAATGACCAGGGCCGAATCCTCCAGCGCCTTGTCGAACGCACGGGTATAGGGCCGCAGCGCCGAGAAGTAATCGATCGCCGTACCCGCGATCAGCACGATGGCGGCCGGTACGAACAGGGTCAGGACCAGGCGGCGCCGGATCGAGTGCGCACTGCTATTGTGCGCGATCATCGAATCGGTACCCCATGCCACGGACGGCGCGGATCCGGACCGCGGAACCGAGCTTGGATCGCAGACGAGAAACATACTGCTCTACTGCATTCGCCGTAAGTTCCTCGCTCCAGTCGGCAATCGAATACAACAGCTTGTCTTTCGAGACCAGGTGACCGGCGTTCAGCGCGAAGCATTCCAGGATCGACCACTCGCGCTGCGTGAGTGCCAGCAGCTCGCCGTCGACGGTCGCTTCCTTGTGCGCCATGTCGATCTCGAGGCGACCGAAACTGATGCGCGAACTCGCCACGGCATTCGCCCGGCGGATCAGGGCGCGGCAACGGGCGATGAGTTCCGGCATCTCGAACGGCTTCGTCATGTAGTCATCGGCGCCGAGATTCAGTGCCGTGACACGATCCGACAAGGAGTCGCGCGCCGTGAGCATCAGGATCGGCGTGACCTTGCCGCGATTGCGCAAGCCCTGGACGAGCAGCAGGCCGTTCTCGCGCGGCAGGCCGATATCGACGATGGCCAGATCGAAGGGTTCCGCTTGCAGCGCGGCGCGCGCGGCCTCCGCCGTGCCGACCAGGTCGACGGCAAATCCGGCGCCATCGAGTGCGAGCCGGACCGCGTCTCCCAGCAACGCATCGTCTTCAACGGCAAGTACTCGCATATACATGAATTTGATCCCGACAACCGGATTATGGTTCCCCCTGGCTGACGGCAGGCTGACGCAAGGTCAGGAAGTTGTCAGCCTCGGGCTACAGCATAGGTGCCGTTGGAGATCGATATCGAGTGACTTCGGCGTCGATCGAAAGGAGTCAAATCTCAGGCGCTAAAGGAGGCAGTCATGAGAACTTCAATCAGGATTCTTACCGGAATCATTGCAGCAGCAGGAATCGGCAGTCTGGCTACGCCCGCGTTGGCTATGACAACGTCACATTGGGGCAATGACCAGGTCATGCGAAAAGACACCGTGTCCTACCGCGATCTGAACATCTCGAACTACGCCGGAGCGAAAGAATTGTATGAACGCATCGCTCTCGCGGCAGACAACGTTTGCAGCCTCGATGACGAGGTCGCGCAGATATTCGATCGTGACTTCCAGACCTGCAAGGACGGCGCTATCCAAAGGGCCGTAGCAAAGGTCGACGATGCGCAACTGACCGCCATCATGGATGAGCGGATCCCGATCCGCGAGCTGACACTCGCCAGGGAAAAGTACACCCGCGAAGAGAAAGCACAGGGATAGGCTGCAGTGCGAGACGCCCCGGCAAACCATCGCGCGGAGCACCGCGCGATGGTCCGGGCTCGGGTCCGACGCGGGAATTAACCGCGCGGACTGTCTGAAGCCAGTTTGCTCCGGCGATAACCGTAGCTCGCGTAGATCACAAGACCGACGATCAGCCAGATCCCGAAGCGAATCCAGGTGACCATCGGTAGCTGGAACATCAGGAATCCGCATGCCCCGACCGCGATCAACGGCGTCAACGGCGACCACGGTACCCGGAAGGGACGCTTGCGCTCCGGTTCCCGCATGCGCAGGACGATCACGCCGATCGAGACGAGCACGAAGGCGAACAGCGTCCCGATGTTCGTGAGTTCTACCGCCTCGTTGATGTTGACGAAGGCCGAGAACACTGCGACGAAAACGCCGGTGATGATCGTGGTCACGTGCGGCGTCTGGAATCGGGGATGGACCCTGGCGGCCCAACCCGGCAGCAGTCCGTCACGGGCCATCGAGAAGAAGATCCTTGGCTGCCCCATCTGGAAAACCAGGAGCACCGACGTCATCGCCACGACCGCGCCCAGGCCGACGATGAATCGCGCAATAGCGAGCAATTGCGGGTCGCCGCCGGCCAGCCGGAGGGCCGTCAGCATCGGCTTCGCCGTGCCGAGCTCGCGCCATGGCGCCATGCCGGTCATGACGACCGCCACGAGTATGTACAGCACCGTACAGATGATGAGACTTGCGATGATGCCGAACGGCATGTCGCGGCCGGGGTCACGCGTCTCTTCAGCGGCGGTGGAGACGGCATCGAAGCCGATGTAGGCGAAAAAGATGATCGCCGCCGCCGCCGTGATGCCGTGGAGCCCGTTGGGTGCGAACCCGCCGTACTGTACGTAGTTCACCGGCTTCACCAGTACGGCACCGACCGCAATGAAGAACACCACGATGCCGACCTTGAGGAGGACCATCAGCGAGTTGGATCGGGCCGATTCCCGGATGCCGTACACCAGGAGCGCCGTCAGAAGCGCGACGATCACCACGGCCGGCAGATTCACGATCACGGGGATGCCGAAAACGTGCGGCGCCTGCGTGGCGGCGGAGGCCAGGTAAGCAGCGGCGGAGCCGGCCCCGGGATTGCCCTGCACCAGCTCGGCAGCCTGGAATGCGGTGCGGTAATCCGTGGCCAGCCATGCGGGGAAATGCAGCCCGAACTGACCGATGAGCTCGACGAAATAGCCGGACCAGGAGATCGCGACGGCCACGTTACCCACCGCGTACTCCAGGATCAGGTCCCAGCCGATGATCCATGCCACGAGTTCGCCGAGGGCCGTGTAGGCGTACGTATAGGCCGAGCCGGCGATGGGGACCATGGCCGCCAGCTCGGCGTAGCACAGCGCGGCAAAGCCGCAGGTTACCGCGGTGAGCACGAACGACAGAATGATGGCCGGCCCGGCGCCTATATGCTCGGCCCCTCCGGCGATGGCGGATCCCGTGGAGGCGAAAATGCCGGCACCGATGATGGCTCCCACGCCGAGTGCGGTGAGATCCCATTTCCCGAGCACGCGTTTGAGCGATGTGCCTGGCGATACCGCCCCGTCGAGGACGTGCTGTACTGGCTTGCGGGCAAAGAGTCGGGTCATTGGCTGCAACGGATCAGACGACGAGCGGTGGACGGGCCGGCTCCGGGGGCCCGACGTAAGTCTCGGCGAGGCACGGCGATCTTGCAAGCGCTGGATCACGCCGTGAGGCATCGGTATCCCGCTGCCGGGGTGGCTTACTTCGATGTGCTGTTTGCATGCGGCCGGCGCGGCAGCTCCAGGCGCACTTCGAGTCCCGGATGTCTGTTCGCGATGACCAGGGTTCCTTGATGCTGCTCGACGACGGCATGTACGAGGGCCAGGCCGAGGCCGTTGCCGGGCTCGGAACGGGCATTGTCGAGGCGCACGAAGCGTCGGTGCAGATTGCCGATCTCGTCCTCGGGTACTCCAGGTCCGGAGTCGGAAACGATCAACGTGCGTAGTTCGCCGTCGGCATACGCGCCCACCTCCACCTCGCCTCCGCGAGGCGTGTACTTGATGGCGTTGTCGAGAAGATTGGTGAGCGCCTGCGCCAGCAACTCGCGATCTGCGTACAGCCGAACGACCTGTTGGCCACTGCAGCGCAGGGAAATCTCCCGTTCGTCCGCCGCGGCCTGGTAGATGTCGCAGATATCCCGCACCGTCTCGGCCAGGTCGAACTCGGCAAACGCCGCCCGGTACGCGCCGGATTCGATCCGGGAGATGCGCAGAAGCGCGTTGAACGTCGCGAGCAGCTGATCGGACTCTTCGACACACTGTCGGAGCCCGTCCCGGCTGTCCGGTTCGCCCACGGCGAGCCGTTCGAGACGGTTGCGCAGCCGCGTCAGCGGCGTCTTGAGATCGTGGGCGATACTGTCGCCGACATGCTGCATGCCTTCGAGCAGGCTTTCTATCTGATTGAGCATGGCATTGAAATTGACCGCCAACTCGTCGAATTCGTCGCGCGTACCGCTGAGCGGTACCCGCTGGCTGAGATCACCGCCCATGATCTGTCGTGCGGTACGATTGATCGCCGAGACGCGTCGCTGTGCGCCGATGCTCATCAACAGACCGCCGGCCAGCGCCAGCAGCAGGCCGATGGCGATACCGAGCGAGGCCGAACGGGCAAAGACCCGGTTGAGCTGTACCTGGTCGAGGATGTCACGGCCGACCAGCAGGCGCAGATTGCGACCCACGTTCAACACCATGGCCCGGACCGGGACGACGTCGCCGCTTGTTGTCGCCCGCTCGAATTCGACCCAGCGTCCCGCGCGTTTGAGGCGGACGGGCCAGCCGTCGAGATTCCCCGCCAGCGGGCGCAAGTCGCTGTCGACGAACAGGTACACCGAGTTCGGAACGGAATCTCTGGAACTGCGCTCTGCCACCACCGAAATCAAGCCGCCGATACCGAGCCGCTCGTATTGCTCGACGAGCCCGGAGATCTCCGCTTCGATGGCCGCGTCGATCTGGCGGTTGAGGTCCCGATTGGTCCACCAGTACAGGAAGCCGAACAGGACCAGCACCGACACGACGAACATCAGCGCATACATCATGGCGAACTGAAACGTGCTCGTGCGGAGCAATACCCGCAGTTTCAGGCCATTCTCGTTCATCGCGCCGTTTCGGCTTCCAGCCGGTATCCGGCGCCGCGTACGGTGTGCAGCAGCGGCTGCGGGAAGTCCTTGTCGATCTTGTTCCGGAGCCGGCTGATGTGGACGTCGATGACATTGGTCTGCGGGTCGAAGTGATAACTCCACACCGCTTCGAGCAGCATCGTCCGCGTAACGACCTGGCCGGCATGCCGCATCAGGTATTCCAGCAGCATGAACTCACGCGGTTGCAATTCGATCTTGCGGCCCGCGCGCTCGACCTCCCGGCGCAACAGATCCATCGTCAGGTCGCCTACCCTGAGGACGGTCTGCTCACCCCCGGGGTCGCTGCGCTGCCGGCGCAATAATGCCTCGATCCGTGCCTGGAGTTCGACGAAGGCGAAGGGCTTGACGAGGTAGTCGTCTCCGCCGGCCTTGAGTCCGCTCACCCGGTCGTCGACTTCACCCAGGGCACTCAGCACCAGCGCCGGCGTCGCGATGTCCGACGCCCGCATGGTGCGGATGATCGTCAGTCCGTCCACGCCGGGAAGCATCCTGTCGACGATCAGCGCGTCGTACGTCTCGGTCGTGGCAAGGAACAGGCCGTCCTTGCCGTTGTCGGCGCAATCCACCGTATAGCCGGCCTGCTCCAGACCGTTCTTCACGAATGAAGCGACGTCCCTGTCGTCTTCAATGACCAGTAGCTTCACTTCGTTGCCATCGCGATTGGACTACGTCGATTTCACTAAGCTGCTCTTTTCATGTGTCGCGCCGTCTTGGGGTCGAGCTCGTAGATGGCACGAATCGGATAGCGAATGCCGTCCACGATGACACTGTCGAATTTCGCGTACACGCTGCCGCCTGTGGATGTTACACCGATAGTCTGCTCGAATCGCAAGCCGAAGCTGGGCCTCGATAGCTCGATCAGATACGGGCGAAACGCCGTCGCCCAGACGATCAGCGAATCCCTGCTTATGGGCCGCCAGCCGTCCATGCCGTCGAATGTCAAAAAGTGATCGACCGGCCGCAAGTCTCCAGCAGCGGCATGGTCGGTCCCGTCAGCCGCCTGGCTCATGCTCACCAGGCCTGCGCTCAGCAATGCGACAAGAATCAACTTCTTCATGGGACACCTCCGTGTTCCTGTCCGTTCCATACCTGAATATTGCGACTCCGGGTGTGAATTGCCACTGGCCCGGGTATTACGGTTTGTTAATGCCGATGACGCCACAAGATTAACGAAAGTTAATTCGCCCGCGATATCCGCTTAATGCGCCACCTCCTATGGTGACTTGCATGGCATTGCGGCCGACGGCCGCGTGGATATCAGAAGGAGAGGCAATCATGAGCAGATGGACTTTTTCCAGGAAACTCGGCGCAGCGGTGGCCGTGCTGTCGCTTACCGCGGCAGCGGTAATCGTGAGCGCCAACTCCGAAACCGGCGAACTCCGGAAATCGGTCGACGAGCCGCACGCGGTGTTCCAGGCGCCGGCAGACACCAGGTCGTTCGCCGACGTCGTCGCACAGGTGAGTCCGGCGGTCGTCAGCATCAAGGTGACCAAGACGATTCAGGCGATGCCCACGAATGAATTTCAGTCCTTCCGCGGCGACCAGGGCTCGATACCGTTCGACCAGTTCTTTCAACACTTCTTCGGCGTCCCGGGGATGCCGCAGCGCAGCCTGCCGATGGAAGGGCTGGGTTCCGGCTTCCTGATCGACAAGGGCGGCTACGTCGTGACCAACAATCACGTGATCGACGGTGCCGACAAGATCGTCGTTGTGGCGCAGGACGGTGACGAATACGATGCAACGCTGGTCGGGACCGACCCGAAGACGGACATCGCACTACTGAAGATCCAGGACCACGATCAGCTGCCCGCACTGAAATTCGGCGATTCGGACAAGGCCCGCGTCGGTGACTGGGTGCTGGCGATCGGCAATCCGTTCGGACTTGGTGGCACGGCGACAGCTGGCATCATCTCGGCTCGCGGGCGCGACATCCAATCCGGTCCCTATGACGATTTCCTGCAAATCGACGCGCCGATCAACAAGGGGAATTCCGGTGGCCCGGTGTTCAATGCCGATGGTGACGTCATTGGAATGAACACGGCGATCTACTCCCCGAACGGCGGTAACGTCGGTATCGGCTTCGCCATCCCTTCGAAAGAGATTGTCGAAGTGGTTGACTCGCTCAAGGCGACAGGAAGCGTCCGTCGCGGTTGGCTGGGAGTGCAGGTCCAGGATCTGAATGACAAGATGGCGTCCAGTTTCTCGCTCGACAAGCCGAACGGCGCGCTCGTCGGCGACGTCGTATCCGACAGTCCGGCCGCAAAGGGCGGCCTCGAGGTCGGCGATGTCATCCTCGAATTCAACGGCAAGGACGTCACGGATTCGCATGCGTTGAGCCGCATCGTTGCGGACACGGAACCGAAGGATCGGGTCCCGGTCGAGGTCTGGCGTGACGGCAAGGCAAAGACGCTGCATGTCACGATCGGTGAGGCCTCCGAGGCACAGGCCAATGCGACCGATACGTCGGGCTCTGCCGCGACGGCGGAACACGACCTCGGCATGAGGGTCGCCAACCTCACCGACGAGGACCGTTCAGAGCTCGGTCTGCCGCACGACTACCCGGGCGTCGTGATCATGGGCGTTGCACCGGACAGTGCCGCTGCCGAGGAAGGGCTGCGGCGCGGTGACGTCGTATCGCGCGTCGACGGCACGCAGGTGCACGACGTAGGCGACGTGAAACGTGCGCTGCAAGGCGCCAGGAAACGGGGCGACGATCACGTTGCACTGCTGGTGCGGCGCGGCGACGTCCAGCAATTCGTGTCGCTGAGCTTCTCGTAAGCGGCATCGCGGCCAACAAGGAGCCGGGGCCGGCAGCGGTCCCGGCTTCTTGCCGTGTCCGGCCGTGGCGTTCCATCCTCGGGCGGGAGGTCCGGTTCCCAGACGGGAACCGCGGACCAGGCGCGGGGTCTCAAACAGGGATCGGGCGTACGAAGGGGGGAGCCATGGGACGCTTACGAATCGAGCTGGCCGCAGCGGTCATGGTCGCGATTCTGGCTGCGTGCGGCGGGAGCGGCAACGGAGGCAAAGGCACGGGTCTGCCTCCGGGCGGCACGCCGGGACTGGGCGTCGGGCCCACGACCTGCACGGGCGGCACCGCGGGCAGCTTCCGATGCAGCGGGATTTCGCTGCGCAAGCGCGTGTCGCTGGCCGACATGGGCGGGGCGCAGGGCAATGACATCTGGGGGTGGGCCGATCCGTCCACGGGCAAGGAATACGCACTGATGGGCATGGACGACGGCGTGTCATTCGTCGATGTCACCGATCCCGAGAGTCCGCTGATCGTCGGTCGGCTGCCGACCCAGACGGTCGCCTCGAGCTGGCGCGATATCAAGGTGTACCAGGACTACGCGTTCGTCGTGGCGGACGGGGCGGGCGCTCACGGCATGCAGGTATTCGACCTGACGCGCCTGAGGACTGCCACGCCGCCGGCGACGTTTGCGGCCGATGTCGTGTATTCCGACTTCGCCAATGCGCACAACATAGCCATCGATCAGGATACCGGGTTTGCCTACGTCGTCGGCAGCAATACCTGCAACGAGGGCCTGCACATGATCGACATATCGACGCCGGTCAACCCGATGTTTGTCGGCTGTCACGCGGATTACGAGGTGCACGACACGGTCTGCACAATCTATCACGGGCTCGATACGGCCTACGATGGCCACGAGATCTGCTTCAACTCCGCCAAGGACCGGCTGGAGATCGTCGACGTGAGCAACAAGAGCGCGACGTTCACGCTGGGGATGACCGGCTACCCGAATCTCGCGTTCGTGCACCAGGCCTGGCCGACCGAGGACCACAGATATTTGTTCATCGACGACGAAATCGACGAAGGCCAGTTCGGCGGCCCGACTCGCACGTTCGTCATCGACATAGCGGACCTCGATAATCCGGCCTACGTGTTCACCTACGATGCGGCGACCACGTCACGGGACCACAACCTGTACGTCCTGGGCAATCGCGTGTTCCAGGCGAACTACACGACCGGCCTGCACGTGCTGGAGTTCATGGACCCGGGGCTGGGAGAGATCGCCGAGGTCGGGTACTTCGATACGTTCCCGGCCGACGATTCGATCGCCTTCGACGGTGCCTGGAGCGTCTATCCGTATCTGCCATCCGGGAACATCATCGTCAGCGATATATCGAACGGCCTGTTCGTCCTGAGCTTGCAGTGAACAGCACGTCCGGGCGCGACCGCGCTACGGCTTGATCAGCGCGTAAGCGCTGTTCAACCACATGTGCAGCCAGATGCTGAGCGCGTAGCCGGCGGCGATTGCGGGTGTCCAGCGCAGGTGCCGGAAGAACGTGTACTCCCCGCGAGCCTGGCCCATCAGCGCGACGCCCGCCGCCGATCCGATGGAGAACAGGCTGCCGCCGACGCCGGCGGTCATTGTGACCAGCAACCATTGCTGCATGTCCATCGGCGGATGCATCTCCAGGACCGCAACCATGACCGGGATGTTGTCGACGATGGACGACAGGATACCGACGAACACGTTGGCCGTCGTCGCACCGAGGCTGCCATAGAAATAGCTCGACAGCTCGTCGAGGAAGCCGATGTAACTTAGGCCGCCGACGCAGAGGATGACCCCGAAGAAGAACAGCAGCGTGTCCCACTCGATGCGCGATATCTCGCGGAAACTGTCGAACGGCGTCACGTCGCCGATCTCGCCGCGATCCTCCTGGTCGGCAGGCGTGGGCTTGTGCGTCCTGTGCAGGTAGTAGCCGAGGACCATCAGGTAGCCGAGCCCGGCGATCATGCCGAGGAAGGGCGGCAAGTCCAGGAAATTGTGGAACGATACCGCCGTGGCCACGGTGCAGACAAACAGGAAGACGATTCTCTTCGCGCCGCGTTTCATGCGCACCGTTTCGGCTTCCAGCGACGGCTTCTCGTTCGAAACGGCGAACGACATGAAAGCTGCCGGCACGAGGTAATTCACCGTCGCCGGCAGGAACAGTGCAAAAAACGTATAGAAATCAACTACCCCACGCTGCCAGACCATGAGCGTCGTGATGTCGCCGAAGGGACAGAATGCGCCGCCCGCGTTGGCGGCTACGACGATGTTGATGCATGCGATGCTGATGAATCGCTTGTTGCCCTTGCCGATCGCCATGACCACGGCGCACATGACGAGTGCCGTCGTCAGGTTGTCGATGGCCGCCGACAGGAAGAAGCTGATGACGCCGGTGATCCAGAACATCTGCCGGTAGGTCAGCGACCGGCGCAACAGCCAGCCGCGCAGTGCCGCGAACACGTTCCGGTCGCTCATGGAATTCACGTACGTCATCGCGGACAGCAGGAACAGGAACAGCTGTGCGAATTCGGCGACGAATTCGGTGACGGCGTCCTCGGGCCCGTGGCCTTCTCCGCCCATGTGCGGGATCGCGATCATGCCCCAGATCATGGCGGCCGCGATAATGACGGGGCCCGATTTCTTGAGGTGTGTGAATTCCTCGGTGATTACCAGCGCATAAGCGACGATGAATACGACAAGCGATGCGATGCCTGCCCATTGAGCGGTCAAGTCCATTGAAGCACCAAATTATTTGTTATCCGAATTGGTGAATTCCGGATAATACGGCAACTCGTGCTGCCAACGATAGGAGTGATGCCGGCGACGCTCGGATCAGTGCGCGGCGTTGTATTTCTCGACCCACTCGACGGTCCGCGACAAGCCGCCGAACGGATAGAAGTGCAGCCGCACCGGGTGATGTGCTGACTTCAGCCCGGCGGCGAACGCATTCACCATCTTGTCCGGGCCGGCGACGCCGACGAGTTTTCCGAGCGAGACGCCGTACTTGCGCATGACGGAGGCCGACGCCTCGACGCCGCAGCGCGCTGCGAACCTCAAAAGCGACGTGATATTGGTCGGGCCGGGTACGCCGATCCTGACCGGCGTATCGATCCCCCGTTTGCGCAATGCCACGAGCCATCGCATGACGGCATCGGGATCGAAACCGAACTGCGTGACGATCAGCGGCTTCATGCCGCGCTCGAGGATCATCGCGCACTTCCTTTCGACCACCTCGAAACACTTTTCTTCAGTCATGTTCGGATGTCCCTGCGGATGCCCGGCCATGCCGATAGCGACGATCCCGTTCTTCTCGAACAACCCGGTCTCGATGAGTTCGGCAGTCTCCGAAAAGGGGCCCTCCGGGGTCGGTGGGTCGCCGGCGATCGCGAAGCAGCGTCTGACGTCCGCTTCCTCGACCATGCGTTCGACCATGGTCCGGAACTCCTCCTCGGATTTGAAGCGGCGGGCGGAGAAGTGCGGCATCGGTTCGAACCCCTGGGCGCGCACCTCACGTGCGGCCGTGAGTCTCGCGTCCAGCGTCTCTCCGGGCAGGAACGTCACCGCGATCGGCGTTTCTTCCGGGATCTTCGGCGCTGCCTCGCGCAGGCTGTCGACGTCCTTCGCGGACATCTCGAGCGAGAAGCCCTCGGTGATGTATTCGGGCTCGCGGTCCCAGTTCGGGTGGATCTCAGCGTAACTCATGCCTGACTCACTCCGGTTCGACGAAACCATTCGAACACAATAAGAAACGGGGCGTCCAGGATAGTCCTGGACGCCCCGGGTCCGTCCAGCCCGGCCAGCTAGTCGAAATTGCGCTGGAGGCTGATGTTGAACGTACGCGGTATCCCCGGCTGCATGATGGTTGTGCCCTGGCTGTCGTGCACGTCGTACGCATCGATGTAGTAAATCTCGTTGGTCGCGTTCAGCAGCTGGCCCTCGACACTCCACCGGTCATCCGGTGCGGTCCAGCGGAGTATCGCGTTGACCAGCGTATAGCTGCCGATGAAGTTGGTCGGCCCGTTGATGCCGTCGGCATAGATATCGCTCTGGTAATTACCGTCTACCCTGAACATGATGTCGCCGTTGCTGGTCGGGACGGTGTACTGAGCCCCGAGGCTCCACTTGGTCTCCGGCGTGTACGGCGTGATCATATCCTTGGTGATGTTCGTCGCGGGGTCGACCGACTTGTACTTGAAGTTTAGCGTACTCGCGGAGGCGTCCACGAGGAACCTATCCGTCAGGTACCAGGTCGCTTCCATCTCGACGCCCTTGATCTTCGCATCACCCACGTTGGCCGGTTTCAGACACGGAGGTCCGATGCCGCCCCCGAGGAACGCGGGCAATTCGCATTGCTTCAGGATCAGCTGGATGTTGTCGTAGTTCGTCGTGAATGCGGCAATATTGAGACGCAAGGTGTTGTCGAACAGGTCGGACTTCCAGCCCAGTTCGTAGGACGTCAGCTCTTCCGGATCGAAGGTCTTCAATTGCTCCGGGAAGAACGGCCGCGGATTGACACCGCCGCCCTTGTAGCCGGTCGAGCCGCTGGCATAGATCATCGACTCTTCGTTTATGTTGTAGCTGGCGGCCAGGCGCCAGTCGCTGCGGCTGTCGCTGAATTCGGCCGTCAGGCCATTGATTCCGCCCAGTCGATAGTTGGGCTCGAGAGGTGGCCCGATGTCCGTGCCGTCGGGGTTGTGACGGTGGTGGGTGTAGCTCTTGAACTCCTTGGAAAACCGCAGCCCGGCGGACAGGTCGAAACGGTCCGTGAGGTGCCAGGTGGCGGTCGCAAATCCGGCTTTCGTGTTCGCCGGTGTCGGGTCCGGGCCGTGCTTGAAGTCGATCAGCGCGTAGTTCAGCGTCACCCGGGCCTCGTAGTGGCTGTTCTGGTCCAGGTAAAAGCCGCCGATCGTCCAGTCCACCGGCCCCGAGCTGCCATTCAGCCGCACTTCCTGCGTGAGCTGCCAGTTGTCCAGCCGGTTGTCCAGCTGGTTGAGGGCGAACGGCGAGCCGTCCTCGTCCCAGGTGAACCGGCTGTCATACTCGCGGTATGCCGTGATGGACTTGAAGGACAGCGTATCGGAGAGGTTCCAGTCGACGGTCAGCGAAGTACCCCATTGGGTGATGTAATTTCGCGGCGGGATGACCGTGGGCTTCCATGCCACCGGCCCGGTCACCGGCGGATCACCGGCAGTGAAGTACTGCGGACCATAGTCGGCGGATGTCGCGTAGGAGACGTACGGGTCGTGGACCGGGTCGTTCGCGTTGTGGTACGGGCCGTAGGGCACGAACAGATGGCCGCGGTAATAATTCACGTTGCCGAACTGGTCCACGAGCGTCATGGTCGGATTGAGCAATGCTCCGGTACCGTCCGTGGCGGCCTCGATGGCCGTACGGTCGGCATACGTGGCGACACCGGGCGCCATACCTGACTTGTCGTCCAGGTAGTCGAAGGCAAGGTTGAATTGCAGGTCGTCGCTGGCGATATAGCGCAATTGGGCGCGGCCGGTGACGTATTTTTGTTCACCCTGGCGGCCGATCTCGCAGCCCTTGCCGAGGGCATTGGTCGGGATCGTGGAGCCGGGATGGGTGCATGCGTAGTCGAGGACCCTGACGTAACCGTCACGGGTCTTGCCGGCTGCCGAGAAGCGGGCATACAGCTTGTCGGGGACGAGCGTCAGGTCGCCGGCGCCGCGGAAATCGACCTGCTGGTAAGAGCCGAAGCCGACCTTGGCGAAACCGCCGTTGTCCTCCCCGGGTTGTTTCGTGTGCACCTTGATCGCGCCGCCGATCGAGTTCCGCCCGGCCAGCGTGCCCTGCGGGCCGCGCAGGACCTCGACGCGGTCGATGTCGAGCAGATCAAGGAGGGATCCGGTCAGCTGCGCGTAGTAGACGTCATCCACGTACACGCCCACGCCGGGTTCCAGCGCGGCAATGAAGTCGTACTGGCCGACGCCGCGGATGAAGGCGATCATGCCGGAGCGCGCCTGGCCACCGCGCTTCAGCGTGACGTTGGGCGCCTGGTTGGCGATCTCGTACAGGTCCGTCTGGGCCCTGTTGGCGAGCATGTCGCCGGTGATCGCGGTGATGGCGACCGGTGTCTGCTGGAGGTTTTCCTTGCGGAATTCCGCCGTCACGACGATTTCTTCGAGCTGGCCTGCCGCCTCGTCGTCGGTCGCATTCTGCTGCGCATTGCCTGCTCCGGCAGCGAAAGTCGTGCTGAGCAGGAGCGCGAATAGCTGTAGAAGCTTTCTCCCATTCGGGTACATCGGAATTCCCCCTGTTTCTAGTTGTGATCCCCCGGGCGGGTTTTCATCACTTTAGATTTTGAGCATGAAAACTCCGCAGAACGAAATGAATTTTGATTGGAAACACATGCATTATACCGAACCGTTCGGTTCGGATCACCGGTCAATCCGTTGCGACCGCAACCAACTATTCGATGACGCCTGATCCGAAGTATCTCCACCTACGGTCGATCGGGCCTTGCCCCAATTGCCTCGGCGTTAGCGAGGATAAACCGAAGCAAGCGGTCCGCTGCGGCCGGAGCAATCGTGATTCGGCGATCGTAGTCTGACACGAAAATATCGGATCTCCTGTTCGACCCGACACTGACCGCGGGCCGCACGCTCGCGATCGTCGCCTTGTCGCCCTCAGACAATTCATCCGCGGACGCGCCTACGCGCCGGAGGATGTCCAGGAAGTCAGGGTATGACAGGCCCGGGTCGCTCTTATTGATCGCGAATCCCACCTCGTCGCGGATACGTTCGTTGGCCCGATCTATCTGCCGCTGCAGTTCCGGGTAGTCGACGAGGAGAAAGTCGAAGATTTCGTCGACGCGGTTGCGGCCGACCAGGATTCTCCTCCCGCCCCACACGTGCAAAAGGTCGGGATCGCCGCTGATTTCCAGCGGGCGACTACCGAATTTTGTCCGAATCATCTCCTGGTCCGCGGGGCTCAGCGTGTCGAATAGTTCCAGGAACCGCTCCGCGACAATGGTGCTATCCCGGAAGGACACCGTATTTTCCGGAGGAAAGACACCGGACAGGCCATCGCCGACCCACATGGCCAGCCTGGTCCGAAGCTGGTCCGATACTGTGAGCATGCGTTCCGAATACGGCAGGACCTCAGTCGCCACGTACCGCAGCGCGGCGCGCGCGTTGTCCGCGTTGACTTCTACCGACGGTTCGGAACCCATTTGCCTGCGCATCCCTTCCCGATATCCCGGCGGTGGAAGCGCTTCCGCCGCCCTGACGAGTACGTAGATCTTTACCCGCTGCGAAGGACGTGAAAATTTCAGTTTGCGTGTCTCGCGAGCCGCGTCACGCAGGAACCCGAGCAAATCCCGCTCGGTTGGGGCCCTGCAGTCCAGAGCGTGCGGTAGTGGCACGTCCAGCGGAGGCAATTTCTCCAGTGCCGTCGGCTTGTAGCCCGTCCAGAGCGTTTCGCGTTGCACGTCCAGTCCCGCCCGATCGGCGAGCTCGGCGCGCAACGACTCGACTGCCGAGGCGTCGGCAAGGCAAGAGCCGTACCTCTCAAGGCCTTTGCCCTCGCCGTCGGCAACAGCGAGGAAAGCATCGGAGTCGGTGGATACGAAAGCGCCGTCGCCGGGGCTGGTCGAGCCCGTGACTGCCAGCCAGCCGTCGTTAAGGATTTTCATTGCAGAGATGCTTGTCTTCCTCTTCGCCGATTGGAACCGACGTGTCCAGACAGTCTCTCCGCTGGCAGAAAGCCTGACGATGGCGGGGTTATCCTCGTACGTGCCGGCGACCAACAGGCCGTCACCGTCGACGACCGCCTGGCTGAATCGCGAAAGTTCCGGAAGGTCTTTCTTCCACAGCACGACGCCGTCTTCGGACAGAGCGCGGATCGAAGTGGGGCTCTCCTTGCCGACTTCCGTCGACACAAAAAACATCCGGTCAGCCGTCACGACCAGTTGCGCGGGCTGGATATCATTGTCGACGGCGTACAGCAACCGCGGTTCTCCGGTTGGCGTCAATCGCACGATCCCCCACGGCTGACTGAAATAGTTCCGCATCCTCAGGAAATATGTCCTGCCAACGTCGTCCCGCTGCAGGAACTGCGTCCCCTTGATCCCATCACGGAACGGCGCACGGTTCAAATCCCCGTTCAGTTTGACGTCGAACAGCGAAACATCGCGCAAGAACAAGCCCGTGCTGGTCCCGCAGCAGGTGTCTATGGCGGCGACCAGGAATCCGGCCTGGTCCTTGTCGTGATAGGAGAGCACGTCGGCAACGTACAGATTGTCTCTGCCGCCCAGTTCGCGGGACAACACGCCGTCGTCGTCGAGTTCGCGCACGGCGACTCGCCTGTGGTAATGCGTGTCCCCATTGGCCTGCGGGGACGCGCGATCGAACAGGACGAAGACGTGCCCCAGGTGATCGAGAATTGCCAGGATCCTCTGGTCAGGCATGTCGTCGTAGATCTGTTTCCAGACGACGCGGCCCGCGCGATCGACCCGGACGATCATAGGCTTGACCCAATCGCCGGTATCGGTGAACGATGATGCACCGTAGCCGGCGACGACGATGTCGCCGTTAGCGGCCTCGGCCAGGTACTTGCCGCCGTCGGTGCTGCCGGATTTCCGATCGAGGTAGGGTCGGGTGCCGAAGGTGACCTGGAAAACCTGGCGCTCGGGTCCTGCGGCCAGACAAAGCGCGCTGGTCAGCAGCGCCAGTGCGGCTGTTGCGGGTCGCGAGAATGCCCCATATTTCATCGTGGCCTCCCCTGGCAGTGTCCTGCTGCGTGCCTGATCTCACAATCGAAGGCCGCGATGTCAGTGGATGAACTCCGCCAGCGTACGCCTGAATTTCGGCATCGAGGCCGGGTTGACGTACATCATGTGTCCGGCCATGTAGTACTCGACCGTGATGTTCCTGCGCAGTTCGTCGGGCAACTCCAGGTGGTCGAGGAAATATTGCGTGGAGCCGTAGGGGACTGCCAGATCGAAGTAACCCTGCTGCACCAGCACGCGCAGCTTCGGGTTCTGGATCATCGCGTGGTTCAGGTCGACGCCGGTGTTGGCGATCGGCAGCTTGCCGTACATGGGGTTGACCCCCGGCTGCGCGTGGCTCTCGTCCCATTTCATCCAGAGATCTCCGGAAGCGATGTATTTGCGGTCGGTTTTGACCCCGAGTTGCTCCCGGTAGTAGTCGTTGAATGCGGCGGTGAATGCCGGACTCACGGCCGGGAAGAACGGGTCGTAGCTGAAGCTCTCGGCGATGCCGCTGATCGAGTCGCCGGTATACCGCGCGTCGATGCGACCGATGATCTTGCCGCGATCACGCAGGAGTTGCTTGGCGAATTGTCCTTCGTCGATGCGCAGGTCGGCCTTGTCCCAGTAGTCGGCGCTGATGCCGGTTAAGCGCTCCATTCCTGCGAGGACCCTCTTTCGTTCATCCGGCGTGGCGCGGCTGCCCTTCAACAGCAGTGGTGCGTACTCGTTGGTGGTGAAGGCCTCGGCTGCACGCAGGAATGCCTGCAGGTCGTCCGGTCGGTCCTTGACCGTATGGTGATACCAGGCCGCGGCGGCGAAGGCAGTGAAGTAATTGATCTGCGGCAGGTCGATCCGGATGCCGGCGTTGCCGGCGACGAAGTCCATGTAGGGCGAGACGAGAATCACGCCGTTCAGAGCGATCGAATAGTTCTGCAAGAGGTAATACGCCACCCCGCCGCTGCGAATACCGCCGTAGCTCTCACCCAGCAGGTACTTCGGGGACTCCCAGCGACCGTTGTCGGTAATGTAACGCTGGATGAAATCCGACACCGATGCGATGTCCTGGTCGACGCCCCAGAAATCCTCTCCCTTCTCGTCGCCCACCGGGCGCGAGAACCCCGTGCCGACCGGGTCGATCATGACCAGGTCCGCCTTGTCGAGGATGCTGTATTCGTTGTCCGTGCGGCGGAAAGGCCCGATCGAGGTGTAGTCGAGGTCCTCGAGGACCACGCGCACCGGGCCCAGGATGCCCATGTGCAGCCACATCGAGGCGGAACCCGGGCCGCCGTTGTAGGCGAACAGGATGGGCCGGGTCGTCTTGTCCTGCCCCTTGCGGACGTAAGCCGTGTAGCCGAACTCGGCGATGGGCTCGTCCTTGTCGTTCTTCATGACCAGCGTGCCGGCGGTCGCGGTGTACTCGATGTTCTTGCCGGCGATCCTGACGCTGCCGGTGGATTCGAAGTGCATCGGCTCCACCTTCACTTCCGGTTTCTCGGGTTTCGCCGGCGCCTCGTCAGCCTTGTCCGCGGTTTCGTCCGCGAGTGCCGGCAGCGCAAGGACCGTCAGCAGGAAAGGCAATAACAGTTGTTTCCTGTTCATGGGGTTTCTTCTTGTACGGGACGGAAAGCCGGAGTGTACCCCTCGCTCAATGCGATTTCCGTATCGTGACGGTCTTGTGCTCGGTGTAGGCTTCGAGGGCCTTCTGGCCGAGTTCGCGGCCGGAGCCGGACATCTTGTAGCCGCCGAAAGGCGCCGCCGTGTCGACGATGTTGTAGCAGTTCACCCAGACCGTGCCGGCCCGCACGTTGTCGGCGATGGCATGCGCCTTGCCGATGTCCTTAGTCCAGACGGCGGCGGCGAGGCCGTACATCGTGTCGTTCGCACGGTCGATGACTTCGTCGACATCCTCGAATCTGAATACAGTGATGACGGGGCCGAAGATCTCCTCCCTGGCAATCGACATGTCGTCCCTGACGTTGGCGAAGATCGTCGGCTCGTGGAAGTAGCCCTTCTCGAAGAGACGGTTGCCGCCCGTGACGCATTCGGCGCCCTCGTCTGAACCCGCCTTCACGTAGTGCATGACCTTGTCGAGCTGTGCCTTGTCGATCAGCGCGCCGTGATCGGTCTCGGAGTCGAACGGGTCGCCGACGCGGGCCTTGTCCGCCCGCTCGGCCATGCGTTCGACGATCGTGTCGTAGACGTCGGCCTGCACGAATGCCCGGCTCCCGGCGCAGCAGTTCTGCCCCTGGTTCAGGAACAGCGCGTCGTAAGCGCCGTCGGCGGCCTCGTCGAGATCGGCGTCGGCAAAGATCACGTTGGGGCTCTTGCCGCCGAGTTCGAAGCTGAGGCGCTTCATCGTCGAGACGTTCTCTTTCTTGATGATCTCCGCCGTCCGGTAGTCGCCGGTGAATGCGATCTTGTCGATGCCCGGATGTTTCACGATCGCGCCGCCCGCCGTCGGACCGTAGCCGGGAAGGATATTGACGACGCCCGGCGGGATGCCCGCCTCCAGTGCGAGTTCACCGGCGCGCAGTGCGGTGAGCGGGGTTTGTTCGGCGGGCTTGAGTACGCAGGTGCAGCCGGCGGCGAGTGCGGGCCCGAGTTTCCACGTCGCCATGGCCAGCGGAAAATTCCAGGGGATGATCTGGCCGCAGACGCCGACCGGCTCCAGCCGTGTGTAGGTGAAATACGGACCGGGGATCGGGATCGTCTGCCCGTGCAGCTTGTCGGCCCAGCCGCCGAAGTAGCGGAGCACGGCCGCCGCACTCGGGATGTCGTAGCCGAGGGCTTCCTTGAGGGTCTTGCCGTTGTCGAGCGATTCGAGCCTGGCGAGTTCGTCGGTGTGTGCCTCGATGAGATCCGCCCACTTGAGCAGCAGGCGGCCGCGCTCACGCGCGTCCATCTTCGACCACGGACCCTCGGTCAGGGCCTTGCGTGCCGCCGCCACGGCGCGATCGACGTCGGCCGCGTCCGCTTCGGCGACGTCCGCGATGACCTCCTCGGTGGAAGGATCGAGCGTGGTGAAGGTCTTGCCGCTGGCGGCGGCGCAGAACTCGCCGTCGATGAGCAATTGGGTCTGCGGGACGGGGATTGTGTCCTTGTGCGATTGTGGGATAGCAGCTGATGACATGAATTTCCTCGCGAATTCTCGGGAACTCACCACCCTAACAAGGCCGCTCGCGCGTCTCAAACCGTGACGGTTGAAGTCTTCGCCTCACACTGGACAATAGAGAGGCTATGGTTGCACCGACATCTGCCGAGCCGTTTTTCTCCGACGAGGAATTCGAGTACCGGATCGCGAGGCTCCGCAAGCACATGCAGGAGCAGGACATCGACGCGAGCCTCGTCTCGAGCCCCGAGAACATCTACTACCTCACGGGACTCGATCACCAGGGCTATTTCGCCTATCAGTCACTGATCGTTCCCCTGCAAGGCGAGCCGATCTTCGTCTCGCGCGCAATGGAGAAGGCCACGGTCAGGGACCAGATGCGAAATGTCCGTCATGTCGGCTACAGCGACGGGATCAAGCCGATCCCGGAGGCGCGAGATCGCGGACAGGACATCGTGCTGGCGGCCCGTGACGAGCGCGGCAACGCCCGGGGCCTGCGGCCCTGGGAGATGAGCGCGGGGGTGTCGGTGCGGGGGCCGACCGCCGAGAAGGCGCAGATGCCCGTGCGCGTCACCGTGGAGGCACTGAAAGAGTGTGGCCTGGAGAAAGCTCGTATCGGCATCGAGAAGACCAGCAGTTTCCTGCCGTTTGTCGTCGCCGAAGGCATCATCCACGGCCTGCCGGATGCCGAGTGGCTGGATATCTCGGGTCTCGTCGAGGACTGCCGCATCGTCCAGTCGCCGCACGAACTCCAGTGCACGCGTGCAGCCGCGAAGATCTCCGATGCGATGATGCTGTCGGCGATCGCCGGCGCCGGGGCCGGCGTCTATACCCGAGACGTCGTCGCACAACTCTACGATGCGATGTTCCGGCGCGGCGGCACTTACCCGGGATTCGTGCCACTGGTGCGATCGACGCGCACGCTCGAGCACGAGCACGGCACCTGGCAGGCGGGACGGCTGAAGAAGAACGACGTGCTGTTCCTCGAGATGGCCGGCTGCGTGCGCCGCTACCATGCGCCGATCGGGCGGCTCGTGTTCATCGACCGCGCGCCGCGCCAGTCGTACGATATCCACAAGTATTGTCTCGAGGCGCAGCAGGCGGCGGCGGACAGGATCGCGCCCGGGGTCACCGCAGGCGAGGTGTACCAGGCCTGGCAGGCCGTCGTCGACCGGGCCGGGCTCGACGCCTATCGCCGCCATCATTGCGGCTATGCCGTCGGTATCGGTTTCCCGCCGAGCTGGTCCGGCAGCGGCACACCGCAGGGCCTCAGGAGCGATTCGACACTCGAGATCCGCGAGGGCATGGTGTTCCATCTCATGTCGTGGCTGCTGCGCACGGGCAAGGGCGACTCGTTCCTGTCCGACACCATCGTGGTGACCGCGAAGGGCTGTGAATTCCTGACCCGGGTCAACCGGGACGTCACGGTTCGCTGAGCAGAGCCGGTCAGGGTATTGCGCCGGCCGCGGTGCGCGCGAGGACTTCGCGTACGAAGCGGCCGCCCGCGTCGAGTTGCTCGAGACTCAGGAACTCGTTCGGCTGATGCGCCTGCGCGATGCCGCCCGGGCCGCAGATTACCGCGGGGATGCCGGCCGCCTGGAACAGGCCGCCCTCCGTCGTGAACGAGGCGCCCATCGGTGATTCGCCGGTGTCCGCGATCTCCCTCGCGAAGGCGACCGCCCGCGACTCCGGCTCGGCGGGGTCGAGTGACGGGACGTCGGCGAGTTCCTGTACGGTTACGGTTGGTGCCGGCGCGTCGCCTGTCTCGATCTCGGAGCGGATGAATTCCAGCACCTCGTCGCGCAACGCGTGCGGCGGTTCGCCGGGGAGCGGCCGGTATTCCCAGACGAAGCGGCACTCGGCCGCGATGATGTTCATGGCCGTACCGCCCTCGATCCGGCCCACGTTGACCGTCGTGTAGGGCGGATCGAAATACTTGCCGGCGGCGGTACCCCTGCGATGCTCGCTGGCGAGTGCGCGGATGCGCTCGATGATGCGTGCCGCGGCGAGGATCGCGTTCGTTCCGAGCTCCGGCGCGCTCGAGTGTGCCGCGCGGCCCTCGACGCGCACGGCGAAGCCGCGGATCCCCTTGTTGGTATGCACGACGCGCATGTCGGTCGGTTCGCCGATGACGGCCAGCCGCGGTCGCGTTCCGAGACCCGCGACGTCCTCGAGCAGCCGCCGCACGCCGAGGCAGCCGACTTCCTCGTCGTAGGTGAACGCCAGGTGCACGGGCCGCTGCGGACGCGCTTCGAGGTACGCCGGCAGTTCGGCCAGCGCGATTGCCAGGAAACCCTTCATGTCCGCCGTACCGCGGCCGTACAGGCGTCCCGCCCGTTCGGTCAGTTCGAACGGGTCGCTGTCCCAGGCCTGGCCCGTCACGGGCACGACGTCCGTGTGTCCGGACAGCACGATGCCGGGTTCGCCCGCCGGGCCGGCCGTGGCCCACAGGTTGGCCTTTGCGCCGCTCGCATCCCGGCTCAGGCGCGATTCGATGCCGAAACCGGCGAGGTAATCGCGAACGAATTCGATCAGCTCGAGATTCGAGCGCGACGACGTCGTGTCGAAGGCGACCAGTCGTCGCAGCAGGTCTTTCGCAGCGGGTGCCGGCGAGTTCACGCCAGGCCCCCGGCGAGTGCCGCCGCGAGACCGTCGACGTCTTCGTCGGTCGTGTCGAACGAGGTCATGATGCGCACGACGGGACCGCCGTGCGTCCAGACCGGGATGCGGTACCTTTCCCTGAGCGGCGCGACGTAGCGCCCGGGTACGCGCAGGAACACGGCGTTCGACTGCACGGGCTGGACGATCTCGACGTCCTCGAGTGCGCCGATGGCGGCGGCGAGGCGCGCGGCCGCCTCGTTCGCGCGCCGCGCGTTGTGCAGCCACAGGTCGTCGGTCAGCAAGGCGTCGAACTGCGCGGCGACGTAGCGGGTCTTGGACGGCAACTGGCCGCTCTGCTTCTGCAGCCAGGGCAGTCCGCGGCCGCGTGCTTCGCCGAACACGATGACGGCTTCTCCCAGCAACAGCCCGTTCTTCGTGCCGCCGAAGGACAGCACGTCTACGCCGCAGTCCGCCGAAATCTCGGCGAGGGATGCGCCGAGGTATGCGGCGGCATTCGCGAACCTGGCGCCGTCGATGTGCAGCAGCAGCCCGTTCTCGCGGCAGAAGCCGCCGAGCGCCGCGAGTTCCGCGCGCGTATACACCGTGCCGAGTTCGGTGGCCTGAGTGATCGACACGACGCGCGGCTGGGCGCGATGCACCATGCCGCGGTCGCCGAGGAGCGGCTCGATCTGCGCGGGACGCAGCTTGGCGTCCGTCGTGGGAAGCGGCACGAGCTTGGTGCCGAGCGAGCGTTCGGGGGCCGCGCATTCGTCGCGCCAGAGGTGGGCCGTGTCGGCGCAGACGATGGCCTCGTGGCGCCCGAGCAGCGTTGCGAGGCCGACGACATTCGCGCCGGTACCGCCGAACACGAAGGCGACTTCGATATCGGCGCCGAACTGCGCTTGCAGCTTGCCGGTGGCACGTGCCGTCCAGTCGTCGTTGCCGTAAGCGACCGCGTGGCCGTGATTCGCCTGTTCGATGGCCGCGAGTACCTGCGGGTGGATCGGGGCAGCGTTGTCGCTGGCGAAATAGCGGGGCGGTTCCTTCATCGGGTCACTACGTGAACACAGCGGGACGCCGGCCGTCAACGGCCTATGCGCCGTCTTTGCCACTGTCCCGCATTGCGCTGCGCCCGTAAACTACGCCGAGGGAGTTCCGAATCGGAGGACTGGCGATGCCCGGATCGATGACCGAGATGCGGCCGAAATTCGAGGAGTACCGCGAGAAGTACGCCGACCGTATCCACATGGAACGGCGCGACGGCGTCATCGAGCTGCGCATGCACACCGACGGCGGGCCGGTGGTGTGGGGCCTCGAGATGCATCGCGCGCTCTCGCAGGCCTGGTACGACGTCGGTAACGATCCGGCGAACGAAGTGATGATCCTGACCTCGACCGACCCGTACTGGATCGGCGTCGTCGATGAAGACGAGGAGCAGGAACTGCCGTTCGACTACGACAACTACTACCGCGAAGCCACCAAGCTGGTCGAGAACCTCGTGTTCGAGGTAGACATCCCGACGATTGCTGCGGTCAACGGTCCCGGCTACCACACCGAGCTGGCCCTGCTCTGCGACCTCACGATCTGCTGCGAGGAGGCCGTGTTCCAGGACGGCCATTTCCTGATCGGCTTCGTGCCCGGCGATGGCCAGTTGCTGACCTTCCAGGAACTGATCGGCGTCAAGCGCTCGAGTTATGCGCTGTACACCGGGCAGAAGATCGACGCGCGTACCGCGCTCGAATGGGGCCTCGTGAACGAAGTCGTGCCGCGCGGGCAATTGCTCGATCGCGCCCGCGAACTCGCATCGATCATCATGAAACAGCCGCGCTCCACGCGCTGCCTGACGCACCATCTGCTGGCGCGGCCGTGGAAGCAACGCCTGATCAATGACTTCCAGGCGCACATCACGCACGAAGGCTTCGGCGTACACGTGTCGTCGCCGAAGCACGAGCTGAACGCCGTGCGCGACAGCTGGAAGAAGAAATAGCGCGATATCCGAAATAACGAGGCGCTGCCGGCCCGCTCCCGCCGGCAGCGCCACGCCCCGAGCTCGAAACGCGAGCTCAGAACGCGCGGTACGAAACGGTCATACCGTAAGTACGTGGCGGCCCGAATTGCGCGGGATTGTCGTTCAGGAACGGCGGCGCCGGCCCGATGTTGAGCACGTCGGCCTCCTGCGTCAGGTTCCTGCCCCAGAGCGCGACTTCCCACTGCGAATCCGCCGAATGCCAGGCGGCCTGCGCGCCGATGATGTTGGTGCCGGGCCGCTCGAACGCCGGGTCGTTGACGAGGTCGTTGTAGATCGAGCTGCGGCCGCGCCAGTCGGCACGCAACGTGATCAGCGCGCCGCCCGGCATCGGGATGTCGAGGTTCGCGACGAGCGTACCGGTCCATTCCGGGACGTTGTTCGGGCGGTTGCCGCTCAGGTCCACGGGAGGGCCGGGATCCAGGCGCAGCTCGGTGTCCTTGAGTTCGGCGTCGAGGTGCGCATAGGTGCCGCTCAGCTGGAAGTTGTCCGTCACCTGCCACGTGTACTCGAACTCCAGGCCGAACACGTCGCTCTTGGCCGCGTTGTCGATGGCCTGCGTGACGAAGCCGTTGCCGCCGTCGCGGAACACGTTCACCTGCTGATCGTCGTACTTGACGTAGAACATCGTGGCGTTCAGGCGCAGGCGATCGGCCCATTCCGACTTCATGCCGACTTCGAAGTTGAGCGCGGTCTCCTCGTTGTACGGGATCGCCGCGTCCTCCGGCGTCTGCGGCTCGCCGTTGTAGCCGCCCGTCTTGTAAGCCTCCGAGATTGTGCCGTAGACCATCACATCGTTGTTGACGTCATAGGTGAGCGAGGCCCTGTAGCTCAGGTGGTTCCAGGTGTCGTTGGCATGCACGTTGTCGAAACCGAGATGGCAACGGCTCGTCGGGTTGGCCGCCTGTGCCGCACAGGACGTCGCCGGATCGTTCGGGTCCGGCCAGTTCGACGGTACGTCGGCGAGGAAATTCGAGACCGGGCCGTCGAAGCCCCAGCCGTTGTGACTGATCACGAAGTCCTTCTTGTCGGACGTGTAACGTGCGCCGAGGACCGCGTGCATCCGGTCGCTGAGATCGAAATTCAATTCACCGTACAACCCCAGGCTGTCCGTCGTGTTCGACGATACCGCCTTGACGACGGTCGGCGAGAACGGCGGCCCGGGCCCGTATACCGAGAAATCCTCCTGGAACCAGCGGCGTCCGGCGTCCTGGTCGTGCTTGTCGTTCAGGTAGTAAAGGCCGGCCAGCCAGCCGACCGGATCGCCGGCGGCCAGGTTGTCGAGCCGCAGCTCCTGGCTGAACTGGTCCGTGTCGTTGCGCGCGACACTGAATTGCAGGTCACGGGGCGTTCCGGCCGCATCCATGTTGTAGTCGCCCGAGCCGGTGAGATAACCGGTGATCGAAGTCAGGGTCAGCGAGTTGTTGAGATTCCATCGCACCTGGCCGGTCAGATTCAACACGTCACGCTTCAGGTAGAACTTTTCGCCCGGGTTGTACACGGTGCCGGTGATGTCGTCCGAACCGGCGTAGGCTGATCCCGCGGTCTTCCATTCGCTGCAGGGATCGATGAAATTGGTGAATTCCTCCTGCGGGTCGGTGCAGTTCCTGGGTTGCCGCACCGGCGCGCCGTCGTCGTCCTTGCTGTATTCCGCTTTCAGGTAGACCTCGACATCGTCGCTCGGCTCCAGCATCAGTGAGCCACGCACGCTGATGTTCTCCTCCGGATCGAGGTCGACGTGGCGAATAACGTCTTCCGTGTAGCCGTCGTGACTGATGTAGTGCACCGCAAGCCGCCCTGCGGAGCGCTCGCCGATGGCGCCGTTCAGGTGAGCGTCCGCTTCAATCAGACCGTAGTTGCCGTAACCTGCGCGCGCGAAGCCTTCGAACTCGCGGGTGGGCTTCTTGCTGACCAGGTGCACCACGCCGCCGGTAACGTTGCGGCCGAAAGACGTCCCCTGCGGCCCGCGCAGCACTTCGATGCGGTCGAGATCGAAGAACTCGGTGCTCTTCATGTAGTCGTCCACGATCACGACGTCGTCGGAAACGGTGAGGATCGACGGGTCGCCGGCGGCGCCTTCGGTCTGGGAATTCAGCCCGCGCATGCTGTAGGCGTTCTGCAGCTTGTTGAGCAGCGTGAAACTGGTGCCCGGCGACTTGTCGATGACATCCTTGACCTGGTCGATGTGCTGCGCGGCCAGGTAACTGGCGTCCATCACGTTGACCGAGATCGGGATGTTCTGCAGATTCTCGGCACGCCGGGTCGCGGTGACGATCACCTCTTCGAGGGCGGATTCGTCGTTGCCGGCCGTGAGGGCGGGGGCCGGCAGTGCCGCCAGCGCGGCGGCGATCAGCAGGCAGAACTCGTGCCTCAGCGGCCGGAGCGGGGATCGGACGGACGGTCTGGTCATGCGTGGTTCCTCCATCAAGGCCTTGGGTTGCGGCGGGCTCGGGCGTCCGCTCTTGTGGTTCTATTCCTGGATTGTGCGTAGTATATTGTATATCGTCCTACAATCCGAGGAAAGCGATGATGAATCCATCCCCTGCAAGGGCTCGCGCTCGGGTATCGTAGTCGCCGCCGAAAACGGACAATCAGACCGACAGTGACCCAGGAATCCTCGAACATCATCCCCCGCCGCTCCCTGCAGGCCGAAGTCGTATCAAGGCTGCGCGAGGAGATCGTCGAAGGCGTCTGGGCCCCGGGCATGCGATTGCAGGAGCGGGTCCTGTGCGCGCGCTACGGCGTCTCGCGTTCGCCGCTGCGCGAAGCCTGCCGGGTCATCGCCGCCGAAGGCCTGCTGGAGTTGCAGCCGAATCGGGGCGCGGTCGTGACACGCCCGACGCTCACCGACGCGATCGAGTACATGCAGATCGTCACCGCGCTGCAGACGCTGGCGGTGAGGCTCGCCTGCGAACACGCCAGCGACGAGAAGCTCGCGCAGATCGAGAAGCTGCACCTGCAGATGCGTGAGGCGAGCGAACGCAACCAGATCGAACCCTTCTTCGAATTCAACAACCAGATCCACGAGGCCATCGTCAGCGCCAGCGGAAACTCGGCGCTGGTGTCGATGCACGAGCAGGCCGACCGTCATATCACCCGGCTGCAGAACCTGTCTGGCGCCAAGGAGGCCGATCCCGCGCTGGCGATGGCCGAACACGAAGCGTTCGTCGGCGCGCTGCTCCAGCGCGATGCCGCGACGGCCGTCGACGCACTCGCGAAGCACCTCGAGACCGTGACCGAGGAAATAAGGAAGCGCATTGGAGACTCGCAATAGCAGGCTAAGCGGCCTCCACATCGGGGCCATGATCGTCTGCTTCGCGGTGGTCGCGCTGGACGGTTTCGATACGCAGTCCGTCGCCTTCGTCGCGCCGGCGCTGCACCAGAGTTGGGACGTATCGCCGGAGCTCTTCGGCCCGCTGTTCGGTGCCGGGCTTTTGGGTACGCTCATCGGCTCGATCGCGCTCGGTTCGCTCGCCGATCGTTTCGGCCGCAAACGCATGCTGATGCTGTCGGTCCTCGTATTCGGGCTGATGACCTTCGCCTGCGCGTTCGCCGACTCTATCGGGCAGCTCGGGGTGTACCGGTTCGTTGCCGGGCTCGGGCTCGGCGGCGCGATACCGAACGTGCTGGCGCTCATCTCGGAATACTCGCCGAAGTCGATGCGCTCGACGGCGATCGTGATTACGTTCGCCGGCTTCCCGATTGGCGCCGTGATCGGCGGCATCGCCAGCGCGCAGTTGATCCCGGCGTTCGGCTGGCCAAGCGTGTTCCTCGCCGGCGGTGCATTGCCGATCCTGATCCTGCCGGCGATCGCAGCCTTCGTGCCGGAGTCGACGGGCGTCCGGGAAGCCACGGTCCCCGTGCGCGAGCTGTTCCGCGAGCACCGCGCCGCCTGGACCCTGCTCCTGTGGGGGCTGACATTCACGACACTGCTGCTGGCGTACTTCCTGGTCAACTGGACGCCGCTGCTGCTGGTCGAGGCGGGCCTGGCGCATCGCCAGGCCATCATGGGCGTGGTCGTGCTGAACCTGGGCGGCATCATCGGCAGTGTCCTGATCGGTCGCATCAGCGATCGCCGCGGTCCGTTCAAAGCGCTCGCCGCCGCGTTCCTCGTGGGCGCGGTCTGCGTCGCGGGCGTGGGCCTGCTGATCCAGTCGAGCGCGGCGACGTTGCTGGCACTCATCTTCGTCGTCGGCTTCTGCGTGTTCGGCGCACAGCTCAATATCTCGGCGGTCTCGGCGATCTATTATCCGGTGTCGATGCGCAGCACCGGCATTGGCTGGAACATGGGGGTCGGCCGCATCGGTTCCGTGGTCGGGCCGACCGTCGGCGGCGCGCTGATCGCGCTCGGGCTCGGCCGCGGCGAGATGTTTCTCAGCGCCGCGATTCCCGCGGCGATCGCCGGTCTCATCGTCGTCGCGATGTCCTTCAAGGCGCCGGACAAGGACAATCCGTGATGCGGCGACCGATCCTGGCACCGTTGGCGCTGCTGCTGCTCGTGTTGGTGGCCTGTGGTGGCGAGGCCGCCCCGGAAACGCAGCGCCCGAATATCCTGCTCATACTCGCCGACGACCTCGGCTATTCCGATCTCGGCGTCTACGGGAGCGAGATCGAAACGCCCAATCTCGACGCGCTCGCGCGGGGCGGTCTGCGCTTCACCCAGTTCTATGCGGCACCCGTCTGTTCGCCGTCGCGCGCGATGCTGATGACCGGCGTCGACTATCACCTGACCGGGCTGGGCAATCTCAAGGAGCGCTTGTCCGAAAATCAGAAGGGCCAGCCGGGCTACGAGGGACACCTCAACTCGCGCGTCGCCACCGTGGCGGAAGTGCTCAAGGCCGCAGGCTACCGCACGTACATGGCCGGCAAGTGGCACATCGGCGCCGGGCCCGCCGATCCGATCGCGCGCGGCTTTGACCATTCCTTCGCGCTGATGGAATCCGGCGCCGGCCACTTCTCGAACATGCTGCCCGTGTTCGGACCGGGCAAGGCCGAGTACACCGAGGATGGCAAGCCCGTCGAGTCGCTGCCGGATGATTTCTATTCCAGCCGGTTCTACGTGCACCGGATGATCGATTACCTCGAGTCCGGATCGGAGCCCGACCGGCCGTTCTTCGCCTACCTGGCCTTCACCGCGCCACACTTCCCCTTGCAGGCGCCGCGGGCGTCCATCGACCGGCAGCACGGTCGTTACGACGCCGGCTACGACGCGGTACTCGCGGCGCGTCTCGAGCGCATGCAGGCCATCGGGCTGGTATCGAAGGACGTGCATCCGTTCCCGCAACTATCCTCCGAGACCCCATGGGCGCAGATGAATGCCGACGATCGCCACCGCGAAGCGCGCCGGATGGAGATCTATGCGGCGATGATCTCGGATCTCGATACGCAGGTCGGCGAACTCATCGAGTACCTGAAAGCGAGCGGCAACTTCGACGACACCGTCATCCTGTTCATGTCGGACAACGGCGCCGAGGGGCACTACCTGCGCTGGGGGCTGGATCCCCTCGTGCCCTGGGCGAAGGAATGCTGCGACAACAGCTTCGAGAACATGGGCAACCCGGATTCCTATCTGTTGCTCGGGCCCAGCTGGGCCCACGTCGCCATGACCCCGTTCCGCATGTTCAAGGGATTCACGTCCGAGGGCGGCGTGCGCGTCCCGGCGTTCGTCTACTTCCCGCCGCGCGTCCCCGGCAACCGCAGCACGTCCGTCGTCGCTTCGGTGAAGGACGTCATGCCGACCATCCTGGACCTCGCCGGCGTCGCCGCACCGGGCACGCATTTCCAGGGTCGCGAGATCGAAGCGTTGCAGGGAAAATCACTCGTGCCACTGCTCGAAGCGCGCGACGGCGACGCGCGGACGCCGGACCCGACGATCGGCTGGGAGATCTTCGGCAAGCGCGCGCTGCGCCAGGGACCCTGGAAGATCATCTGGGAAACGTCCGATGCAAAGTGGTGGGACTCGGCGCCGCTCGGCATCAAGCGCAATACGTGGCAACTCTACAATCTCGAAACGGACCCCGCGGAGCTGGTTGATCTTTCGGCGCAACAGCCGGAGCGCCGCGAGGCAATGATCCGCCTGTGGCAACGTTATGCGAAGGACAATGGCGTGATCATCCCGGATCGCCAGCGGGGCTACTGACGACGTCTCAGTCGCGCGGCGTATTCTTCGCCGCGAGCGCGTCCTTCAACGCGCCGGCCAGCATCGCGACGTCTGCGCCGAGCGTGATCATGCGGTAGCCGCGTTCGAGCAGGTCGCCTAGCCCGAGTCCGGGCAAGGGTACGCCGCCGAGGATCTTGTCCGCCGCGGCCGCCCCCGCTTCGATCCGCCGCAACGCGTCGCGGAAGTCGGGGTGCTCGAATTGACCGGGGATGCCGAGTTCGCAGGACAGGTCGAACGGGCCGACCTGGATCACGTCGATGCCGTCGATGGCGGCGATCTCGCCGACGTTGTCCACGCCTTCCGCGCTCTCGATCATCGCGCAGACGAGGAGTTCGCGGCCGCCGCTGCCGACGTAGTCTTCGACGTTCAGGCCGTAGTCCGATGCGCGGATGGTGCCGGCCGAGAAGCCTCGAGTGCCGCGCGGCGGATAGAAACAGGTGGAGGCGATCGCCGCCGCCTGCGCCGCGTTGCGCACGTCGGGTACCAGAATGCCTTCCGCGCCCGCATCGAGCGCCCGCCGGATGGGTACCAGGTCGTGCGAGGGGACGCGCAGGATCGCGGTTGCGGCTGTCGCGGCCAGGGCCTGCAGACAGGCCGTTTGCTGCGACTCGCCGCCGATGCCGTGCTCGCCGTCGACGACCACGAAGTCGTAGCCCGCGATACCGATCATCTCGGCGACCGGCGGATGCGCGAGCGTGTGGACCAGGCCGAACACCGGCTCGTCGTTGCGCAACCTGGACTTACTGCTATTGGGTCGGAACATCGTGTCGGCTCCTCAGTCCGTGTCGGTGTCGGAATTCGTTGACGCGCGTATCAGGTCCGGCCCGACATCTGCGAGGGAAGGGCAGCCGGTCAGCGCCATGGCGCGCTCGAGTTCGCCCGACAGCAGCGTGAGCGCATGCGCGACCCCGGCCTGGCCGGCGGCCGCCAGCCCGTACAGGCCCGGCCGGCCGATGGCACAGGCATCGGCGCCCAATGCAAGTGCCTTGAGTATATGGGTGCCGCGGCGGATACCGCCGTCGACAATCACTTCCACGGCATCGCCGACCGCGGCGCGCACACCTGGCACGCAATCGACCGCGGCGGCGGCGCCGTCGAGCTGACGCCCGCCGTGATTCGATATCCAGACCGCGGTAGCGCCGATATCGACCGCGCGGTTCGCATCGTCCGGCGAGAGGATGCCCTTGACCACGAAGGGTCCGCCCCAGAGTCTCGCGAGCCACGCGGCGTCGTCCCATACCACGCTGCGATCGAACTGGCTGTTGACGTACTCGAGCGCGAGGCCGCGCGAGGCCGCCGTGCCGGAGTCGATGTCGCCGAAATTGGCCAGCGCGAATCTGCAGCGCATGATCGCGTCGTACGACCACAGCGGACGGCTGGCAAACTGCAGGACGTTGCGCGGGGTATAGCGCGGCGGGACGCTCATGCCGTTCCTGCGATCGCGTTCCCGGTTGCCCGACAGCGGGGTGTCGACCGTGAGGCACAGCGCGCCGTACCCCGCGGCGCGACAGCGCTCGACCAGGGATTCGGTGCGGCTGCGATCGCGGAACACATACAGCTGGAAGACACGCGGCCCGCTGGATGCCTCCGCGACGTCCTCGAGTGACGTGTTCGACATCGTGGACAGCGTGTACAGGATGTCCGCATCCGCCGCGGCCCGCGCAACCGCCGCCTCGGCGTCGCGGTGGAACAATTCGCCGGCGCCGGTCGGGGCGACGATGATCGGCGATGCCAGGTCGAAGCCGAGCAGGCGGGTGCGCATGTCGATGCGGCTCACGTCGACGAGGGTACGGGTCATCAGCGGGTAGCGGTCCCAGGCGTCGAGATTGCGGGCGAGTGTCGCCTCGTCGTCGGCGCCACCCTCGAGGAAGTCGAAGATCGGACGCGGCAGCCGCCGTCCGGCCAGGCGCCGCAGCTGCTCTATGTTCAGGCATTGCCGCAGTTTCATGCTCGTTCGATCGCTCCCTGCCGGCGTGCGCGCGGCGGGCGGGCGAGACGAGGAGGTACGGCCCGCAAACCCGCTTGGAATTGAGTTCGTATATTGTATACAATTTATCCCGGAGGCAACAGGTTCGCGGCCTCCGAGGTCGCACCACCAGCACAAGGGAATGACAATGCCAGAATCCAACACGACCGTCGCAGTGATCGGCCTCGGCCGCATGGGCTCCGGAATGGCCAGGAGCATACTGGACGGGGGCTTCCCGCTGATCGTCTGGAACCGCTCGTCGGCCAAGACGGATCCGTTCGCCGCGGCCGGGGCGACGGTGGCGACGACCCCGGCGGAGGCGGCCGCCGATGCGGACATCGTGCTCACTTCGCTGCTCGACGATCGCTCCATCCTCGACATGCTGACGCGACAGGATGGCATCCTGGCGGGACTGTCGGAATCGGGGACGCACCTCGGCACGACGACGATCTCGCCGCAGGCGAGTGCGCGCATCGCCGAGCTGCATGCCGAACACGGCAGCCACTACGTCGCCACCAACGTGCTCGGCCGGCCGACGTCGGCCGCGGCTGGCACGCTGGCGGCGCTCGTCGCCGGTCCGTCCGACATCGTCGCGCGCGTGCGCCCGGTGCTGGAGACGTTCACCAACATGATCGTGGACGTCGGCGAGAGTCCGGCGAACGCGGCGCGCATGAAGCTGACCGTGAACTTCTTCCTGTCCGGCCTGCTGGAAACCATGTCCGAGACCTTCGTCTTCGCGGAGAAGCACGGCCTCGACACGGAGACGGTCCAGCACCTGATGATCAACCAGGTCTTCCCCAACCCGGCCGTGCGGGAATACGCCGAGCGCATACGCACCGGCTATTTCGACGACGCGGGTGCGACGCTGATCACAGGCCTCAAGGACCTCACGCTGATCCTCAGCGAGGCATCGGACGTGCGCGCGCCACTGCCGCTCGCCGACCTCGTGCGCGACAACATCCTGAAGAGTCTCGCGCGCGGCGAGGACCAGCTCGACTGGTGCGTGTCGACGCGTGCCAATCGCATCGCCGCCGGCCTCGACTGACCCGGCGCAAGTTTGGAACCGAGCGAGCGTTCGGGCGCCGGAGCGGCGTCGCGAGGTCGACCACGTTCCTAGGTATGCAGTTCGACGAGGTCTGCGTCGGCGACGAGATGGTCCGGGCCGACTTGCTGACCGTCGAACACTTCGGTGCCCCACATGCGCGCGAACTTCAGATCTCGTGCAATGTCCTTGTGCACCTGCCGGGCGACATCGATTACCGTTGCACCACGACGCACGGTGAAGGGCTTGTCGGTATCTGCCGGGTTGCCCGGCGTCTTGGTGTACACGCGAACGATTTCCAGCGCGCGGAACAGAAACGATCCGAGCAGATCCAGTCCGTCCCCGGTTTTCGCCGACATTGACAAGGCGGGGCATCGCAGCCCAAGCAACTCCTCGAGGACCTCGACTTCCTCGGGGTCGGGATCGAGGTCGCTCTTGTTGGCGATCAGCACGGTCGGCAAGTCGAGGCGAAACGGATCTTCAGATTCACCCGGCTCCTGCGGTACGGATTGGTCCAGACCCGGCCATGCCGCCGTAAGGAAAACATGCTTTTCCGCCAGTCTCTCGATGATCGCGGGGATCTGATCCAGGCAAGCGGGATCGCTGACGTCGATCACGAGCAACACACCGTCGGCGGGTTGCAGTGCATTGACCATCCACGGCTCCATGTAGTCACCCGATACCGGAGGCAGGTCCACGAGCTGAAAGTGGATGTCTTCAAAGGGAAGCATGCCGGGCACCGGTACGTGCGTGGTGTACGGGTAGGGTCCGACGTCGCTGTGCGATCCCGTCAGCCGGGCATGCAGACTGGACTTGCCGGCATTGGGCGGACCGATGAGGCACAGCTGTGCAGCGCCGTCCGGGCGAACTACGTGGCTCGGACCGCTGCGATGGCCGCCCTTCCTGGGGCCCGTGAGTTCCTCGGTCAGCTCCTTGATGCGGGTCTTGATATCGGCCTGGAGATGATCGGTGCCCTTGTGCTTGGGGATCGTCCGCAACATCTCCCGCAGGCAATCCAGGCGTTCCCCGGGTTCGCGCGCCTTGCGGTACGCTTCTTCGGCTTTCTTGTATTCGGGTGTGACATTCGTGGGCATACATTCGGAATTCTACCCGAGGAATTCGACTCACTACCCGTGATTGACCGCAGCAAGCGCCCCTGATTTGCGTAAACTGCATCGATCACCGGGTACACGGTACAATCCGAGAGACGTAAGAACGGGAGCGAGTCGCATGCGAATTCTGGTCACTCTTGCATCAGCGCTGATTTTGGCGATAGCGGGTTGCAGCTCGGACGACAACTTGGACGATGCCGGCAAGGCGGCCCCGGCAGAAACCTCACAGTCGTCACCCGCCGGCGAGCGCGGCGGAACGATTACCGTCGGCGAGGAAAGCTGGACGATCGTCCCTTCGATCCAGTGCTCCATCTACCCCGGTAATGTTGTCAGTATCGCGGGGCACGCCGCCGGGGATCCATCGCTCGAGATCGTGATCGACTACGGCGGCCCTAGCGGAGTGCGCATCGGTGATGGTGGCAGCGAAGTCAGCTGGAACGCGATACGGGATACCATCAAGATCGAGATCGATGGCACGCATGTCACGGGCACGGCAACTTTCAGCACGGGCGCCGGCGGCAGCGGCGAGTCCGCACCGGGCTCGTTCGAGGTGAATTGTCCGTAGACAGACCGGGGCTAATGGCACTTGCCGTAAGCCATGGCGCAGCCGGCCATGCAGTTCATGCGCGCCTGAAAGGCGGGATCCGAGACCAGCGCAGTCGCTTCCGCCGGAGTAGTGGCCGACTTTGCCTTCTCGGCCAGCTCCTTTATGGCCGCGAACTCCTTGCAGGAGCACGTGCAGCCTTCGGCTGGTTCGGGGGGCTCGAAGCCCGGAGGCACAGCCATATTGGGGGTCGCGGCTGGTTTTGACGACGCTGACGAACGGATCGTGGTTTCAGCCGGTGACGCGACCTTCTCCGCCGAAGACGGATCGACGCGCTCCACCCAGAGCAGGCTTTTTCCGTATTCGTCGTTGTAGCCCTGCCCGAACACCCAGGGCATAGCTTTGGTTCCTGCGAGACCTTCGAGCTGCAAATCTTTCGCTTCAAGCCGAGCGGTCCAATCGATGGCCCCGTCCTTGTCGAGCGCCGTAAGGTGCATGAATGTCCCCCCGGCATCTCGCCGGCCCGCCACCAGCAACCCGTCGTCCTTGGTCGGCAAGAACCGTTCGAACTTCGCGTTCAGCAACTCCGCGGCGGGCTCGATGCGCAGTTGCCTGAGCAGGGTGCCGTCACGGCCGACCTCCAGATACCAGGTGCCGTGTTGCGGCGGGTCCAGGCTGCGGTTCGCGGCGACCTTCGCCAGCATGCCGTAGCCGGCCCGCGTGATCTGCACATCGACATAGGGATCGATCTGACGATGCACGATCCTGCGATTACCGCCGTTATCCAGTGTCACGCGCGCCATCAGCGCCATCTGTTCGGCGTTCTGGGCCATTCGCTGATTCACGGGCAGATCCTGCGGAATGGACATGTCTCCATCCCAGAGCAGGTCGCGCTCCAGCGCCGGGGAAAGCCATACCTTGTCGCCGGAACCATCCGTCGTGAGCAGGCGCGTTTCCGAGAACACACGGGCTTCGATGTCACGACCCCCGACCTTGAAGTCTTGTGCAGCATCGATATCGGTTTGCAGGGCGTCGACTCCCTCTGCCTGGTGCATATCCAGGACCATTCCCATGCCTCCGCCCGGTACCGCGAAGCCGCCACCGACCCCCGTGACGGCAGTCGGGTTGTTCCAGTCGCCCTTCGCCAGGACCTGCCCGTCCGGCGACATCTTCATCCAGGTAAGAGTCGTGGGCCGACCGCCGCGGGCCGTCTGAGTGGAGGCGACGACGAAGAAGAAATTCCCGTCATCGGTCGGGAAGATCGGGCGCGCGTTGCCACCCGGAGCGATCAGCATCTTCTTGGAAACAGAGGATCGAAGCTTGCCGTCTGACGCCGACCAGGTTTCGAGAGTCACGTCGGTATCGCCGTGTTCGGGCGCGACAACCGCGAATACGGCATCACCGCCCCTCCGTAGCAACAGGGATGAGAAATGCCGTCGTCCTGTCATGAGTTGCCGGTTCTCGACGTGCCCGTCCGGGAATAGCTCGGCGATGTAGACGTTGATCGTCCAGTTTCCCGAGGCAGCCTGCGGCAGGTCCGGCATGCTCTCGTAGAGCAGGCGCACGCGCTCCCCGCTGCGATCCCAGTCGAAGAGCTGGTGGTTGTGCATCGGATCGGGGCGCGGGACCCATTGAAAGTCGGCTGCCGCCGTGCTGCAGAGTGCCAGCAGGAAGGCCGCCATGGAGATAGTCCCGCCCCAGCTACGGGGAGGTGCATTCCTGTAGGAGTCGTTCACATCAGTTTCGTAGTTCTTCGTTATCCGAATCACGCGCGAACCGCCACAAGTATTAGATCATATCTCAACGACTATTCCGATGGCCGAGACTCCTGCAAGGAGATTTTCTGCTACTCTCAAAATACTTGGCGACAACAAGACCACGAATAAATGGGGCTGCCGAGTAAATAACAAGATACGGCCTGTCGTGGCTATGGTGTGTACTCCGAGCACCTGTGACGCGTTCGGCCCCCTTGGGGTTTTCCGATCTGGCTCTGCTCTCTCCGGATTAGATGCACAGGCCGATCGCCAGAGTTGAGATCACGGGCTAAAGAGTACTCGCGCTGCGAAAGCGAGTTGGATTTCGGAAAAGTGGGGACAAGAAGACATGTTCAAGAGAATCGTTGCTTACACGTTGATGGTTACGATGTTGTGCGAGACCTGGGCATTCGCTGCTCCTCTTTCACAGCCCGCCCAATCTTCTGAACAACTCACCTATGCGCAGGCGACAGCACAGCTCGATCGCTTCATGAAAGTGGTCGAGGAGCTGCGTTCGAAGATCGACCGCAGTCAGTTCGACCTCGATGCTCTTCTCGACACACTCGATTACGATCCAGAACAGATCATCCGGTTCGTCACTGACGAGATTGCCTTTGAGCAGTATCCAGGAGTGCTGCGCGGCGCAAAGGGCACACTAATGAGTCGAGCCGGCAATGCGCTCGACCAATCGGTACTTCTTGCGACCTTATTGAGAAATGCAGGTGTCGACGCGCGGATCTCGCGCGGCACGCTGTCCACGAACGATGCTCATCGTTTGCTGGATCGTATGTTTCTGCCACGTCCGGCGCGTCCCCCAGTTGGCGATTTGCAGGAAATGGAAGAGCTGATTCAGCAGGCGGATGGTAGTGGAGGTGAGTTTGGGGCTGAAGCCGCCGACCCCGGGACGGGGCGCCTCCCTGATATTGGTGATCAGGAGAAGGGACTTCATGCCACGGCCCAACGGATCACCGCGGAATTTCAGAACCGTCTGAGGGCAGCCGGTATCACTCTCGGCGATCCGGATACATCGCGGAAGCTCGCCACCGAGGCCCAGGATTACTTTTGGGTAGAATATCGGCTTGCAGCTGCGGGGCCATGGGAAACGGCGCATCCAGCCTTCGGTGACGACGCGGCGCCAAACGTTCAGACGTCAGCGACCATTCAGGATTCGATCCCGCCGGAGCTGCAACAGCGGGTCCGCCTCGATGTCGAGATAGAACAACAGCTAAATGGACGGCTCACCCGCAAAAAGGTGATGGCCGGCTGGGAGCGCCCGACGGCGAACCTGATCGGTGTGCAGATGAGCTACGTGAACGTACCCAGTGGCATGAAGGATGCCGCAGACTTCGCGGATCCGGAGGAAGTGGCGCGCAAGTCGAACTTCTTTATTCCTGTATTCAATGGCAGCTTGCCTCCCGGTGCTCAGCTTTTCGATCTGGACGGCGTTACGATCCCCCCGGAAGCAGCTGGATCCCTTGCCTCCGGCGTTGTCAAGCAGGTGGGCGAGAAGACGGAAGCGGCCGCGAGTGCGCTGTCTGGCTTGGGAGCCAAGTCGGCCTCAGGCGAAAAGCAAGCCGACATCCGTAGCCTGACCGGCGCGTGGCTCACATATACGCTCATTGCGCCCGGAGAGGCCGAGAAGACCATCCGGCGCACGCTGTTCGATCCCATCGGTCCCGACGGGCGTAATGGTAACCACTTGGTTAGCTCTGCGGGCGAGCTTGATTCCGTGCAGGCCACGCTGACCCTGGCCCAGAGGGTGACCTTCATGATTTCTCCCTGTGACTACCCCCCCGCCTACACCGTGGATCAGAGCCTGGAACAACTTCTGCATGCTCGTCTATTGTGGCAGTCGCTGCTTGAACTGCAGTACGGAAAGAATGCTGTCGAGCCTAGCCCGGAAGCATGGAAATCCGCGCAAAGAACCCCCGAGTTCATGCTGTTTCCGGTCACTGAAACATATCTGCAAAACACTCCCAAGCTGGTGTCTTATGAGGCGGCCCCGTCGATAATTGGCTCGTGGTCAGGCCTCAAGCTGGAAAGCGACCAGCTATCGCAGACCTTTAGTACGGACATCGTCTTTCAGGGACGGCGAACGCTGGAGGCTGGTGCTGACGGACCTCAACCGGCGGTGAATGAAGCGATGATGAGCGGCATATGGGAGACAGCAAACGAGCGCTTGGCGGTGCTCGCCAGCGGCTTGAATGATGTAACACCGGTCGGGGCTGTTGACACACTGCAATCAGCCCAACAAAACGGCGTGCGTATGGTCGCGATTTCGTCGAAGAATCCGGCAGCAGTCAGCGCACTTGACGTGCCCCCGATGATGAAGTCGAGCATCGAAGCCGCGCTTGCTCAAGGGTACGCAGTCTTGGCACCCGAGCGCGTGACTGCCGGAATGTTTCCAGGGTGGTGGCGAGTCGACCCAATGACAGGCGCGACGCTGGGCATGGGACCGCAGGGTCGCGGTACGGAAGTGGCAGAGGAAACGCTCCTTGACAAAATCGCAGTGGCGCTCTCATGGGCAAGTGCTTTCGGAATTGCGGCTGTCATTGTCTGCGAAGTCAATGGATGTGGGCATGCCTCTTGTGCATCGCAAGCAATCAAGACCTTCCTTACTGGCTTGCTGGTCGCTGCCCTTCTTGGATTGTTTTTCGCAAACGTCGGGGCCGCCGATCCAGAATTTGCTGAACAAGTGAAAGAACTAGCTGAAATCTTGCACAAAATTGGGGACGGGATGGAACTCACAACTCAAGCAACTACGGGAGAGTGTGAATCGGAGTCCGAATCAGAATCCGAGTGATGGTGCTGTTGTCGGGATAGAGCAGCTGCATGGTGCAATCACCGGACCCCAACGTTTCCGCGTTAGTCGTACGGCGTGCGGCCAGCCACTCTTCGTCTAGGCACTATTTCTCGAGCTTGAACCGCACGATTAACGGCGGATCGTACCTCTCCGGAACTGGCAACGGGGCCTGCAGCCGGAACACGCGCTGCAGCACGATCGAGCCGGCGATACGCTTGTTCGAGGCCTCGGCAACGAGCACGAAGCCGTCCATCGCATCGAAGTTTCCGGCCGGGGCGCCGTCGAGGACCAACTTGACATTGTTGTCGCCGGTCAGGCCGAGTTCGTAGACGCCGCGGGGCCAGGAGACTTCGTCGATATCGTCACCCAGGCCCCTGAGGTCGAGTCGCAACGTGAGCTTTGCGGGGTAGGTATCGCCGCCAAATCCGGCCTCGCCCTCACCCGCGAGAGTAAAGACCCGGTTTCGCGCGATAGCTTCGGTATGTATACCGGCCGCAAGATTCGTGGTGAAACTGCGATAGTGCTTGCCGCCAAGCCAGAAGTGGAGACCCTGCGGCATCGATTGCAGGCCGAGATGCGTACCGATGCAGGCGGTGACGTCCGCGGGTTTGACTACTCCCAGGTCACGCAGGAAGAGCGCCTTGGCGTACACGGCCGCCAGTTGTGACGGCACGTTCGGCTCGTTCCAGGCCTGCATCGCCAGGCAAGCGAGATCGCGGGAAGGGAATCCCTTGTTTCGGAACACGGGACCCATATAGATCTGCGAGAGGAACTCGGCGATATCGTCCCACCAGATGTTGCTGCCGTAGCTGGTCATGAAACCGCCGCTGACCACGCGGCTGTCTGCCTCAGGGATCAAGAGCCCACTGATGGAATGAGCGTGCGCCCAGCCTGCCGAGACGAACGAGTTGTGCATGCGCCGCCATTCCTCGCCGAAGCCCTTGCGCAATCGCGCGTTGGTCAGCGTGGCTACCGCCCGAGAGCGCGCGGGAACCTGCCAGTCACCGCCGTACAGGCCGGGATCGGCGCCGCTGGCATTTAGCAGTGCCTCCACCGAATGGCCCGATTCGTGGAGCAACGTGGCCTGCAACTGCAGGCGGTTCCAGCGGGCGGAGTTTTGCTGGGCTGGATCGGACTTGTTTTCGAGATCGGTTTCCGGGCGCGAGGCAGTATTGATCATGATGATCTGGCCTTCACCCGCCTGCATCACCGCACCCGATGCGTTTTCTGCCATCGCCTCGCTGCGAACGAAAGCGATGCGCCCGACTGCGCCGCATAGAAGCGGCGTCATCCGGCCCAGCGCCGCCTCGACTGCCGCCAGCTGGAAAGGCCCGGGTGGCTCGAGCGGCGTGACGTCCTCGGTGAATGCCAGCGTACCGGCGTAGTCACGGTCCGCTTCGCCCTGCAGTATGCGCACGTGAGCGCAGTGTGGCGGCAATCCGGGCAAGTTCGTGAGCGCATAGGCGGGAGGGACAAGATCGAACGACCAGTGCCGGGTCGGAGCGCCGGCGAGGTCCGGCACCGCCGGCGCGGCAGCGGAGGCGACGGCTTTGCCGTCGGCATCCTGTACCTCGAATTTCTCGATAGTGGCAACCGCGCGCACGTAACCGATGGTATCCACACGCCTGTCTTTCAGGTCGATCTCACGTGGGGCCTGTTTTCGGTCCTTGTACTCGACGCGCAACACCCGCGGGAACATGATCATCTGGCCGTCGATAGGCGCGCCGTCGCCGTCGACGCCGACGAGCAGGTAGTCGCCCGTCGCACGGCCAGGCGGCACGCCGTCGTCTTGCGGCACCGGGACGGCGTCGAAATGTCCGATCGAGATTGAGCCCGACGCCTCGCGAATCACCTGTACCCGCCAGATAATTTCCTGCGGCCCATCAAATGGCTGAATTGCCTCGATGCAACCGGGTGTCTCGGCGCAGGCCTGCCGGTATTCCGGGCGTTGCTGGAGCGCGACGAGCCAGGCGTTGGGCCCCGCAGTTGCCGGCGGGGCCGCTGCGTGGTCCCCGCCGCAGGCTGCTAGTGCCATTGCCATCAACAACCAAGTGCTGCGAGTCACGCGATTCACTGACGGATGACAGTCACGGTGCCACCGACTCGATCCGGACCGTACAGGTCGCTGTTCGCTTCCACGATGCGCACTTTCGACGTGCAGCTCGAGAGATCGCCGCTAGTTGCCGCGGCCGGGTCCGTGCAGATCGCCGCTTCGATTTCGTCGGCGGTGATCTCGCCGCAGGTCTTTTCACCACGCAGGTGCGCGATCAGATTCTCGCCTTCGCGCAAGGGCTGGACGGTGCCGCCGGCATCGATGATCTCGAACACGGCCTGGCCGTCGCAGCCGAGATTGTAGGAGTCGGTGCAGGCATCGGCGGGCGGCGCCTTGCCGTCGGGCGGCGTGCCCCGGTTGGCAGCCGTCTCGAAGCCGGCCTTGTCCCAGGCCAGCCGGCCGTAGCCCTTGCGCTTGCCGTCGACGCCGATCATCTCGACGGATGCGATCGAGGCACCCGGATACAGATCCTTGTCGGTGTGCTGGAGGCAGCTG